>JACCEA011329119.1_pt1 | contig 36181 bp, 33 predicted proteins | sample 7449851 | NCBI WGS metagenome assembly JACCEA01 (sample SAMN15323453, study PRJNA562643) | freshwater metagenome | isolation source: river surface water | place: USA:Blue River Watershed | collected 2017-08-18 | reverse complement strand
GGGCAGGATTTGAACCTACGACCTCCGGGTTATGAGCCCGGCGAGCTACCGAACTGCTCCACCCCGCGGCGAAGTCCCTACATTAGCAGAACTAAGGCTGGTTCTCTAGTGCCCGCAGCGCTTCCTCAATCGCCTGCTGCAAGCGCTCATCCGCTTCACCGTAAGCGCTCCAATCAGCATTTCGAAGAGCACGTTCCTTATCTTCTAACGCTTGCTTAGCTTTGTTCAGCGCAGCATCCAGGGCGGGATTATCAGTGTTAGGAGTTGGCGTTTGATCGTCTGGGTTGGTAGTGCCATCTGGGATGTCAGCACCGGAATTTCCACCAAACAAATCATCTAGTGCAAGTTCCAAAGTGTCCTCAAACGCAATTTGATCTCCAAAAGCCACCAGAATTTTTTGCAGTAGTGGATAGCTGGTCTCACCGGTGGACTCAATGTAGACCGGCTGAACATAGAGCAGTCCACCGCCAACCGGCAATGTCAACAAATTGCCATTGAGAACTCGAGTGGAGCCCTGTCGCAAGATGTTTAGCAGCGAAGAAACTTCACTGTCGGCATTGAAGTTGTTCTGAACCTGACCGGGTCCGGGCACAATCGTCCCGCGAGGAAGATTCAAAAGCGTAAGCCTGCCGTAGCGCTCACTGATCTGACCCGCCGTTCTTCCGGCGTCTGCATCAGCAATGAGATAGCCAGTCAGCACGTTACGGGTAGTTTCCCCAGTGGATTGTGGGATGAAGGTCGAGTAGATCGAAAAGGCATTGTCCTGCTCGCCCGGCGTCTTCATGGTCAAGTAGTAGGGCGGCTGCAAAGTGCCAAGGCCAGTTCCCTCAACGGGATCATTCGGAGTCATCCAAGCGTCCTGTTGGGAGTAGAAAGAACCAGCATCGGTTACGTGGTAGCGACCCAGCACCCAGCGCTGCATCTTGAATAAATCAGCCGGATAACGAACATGCGAAAGTAGCTCTCCGCTCATTTCACTCAGCGGTTTTACGGTAGCTGGGAAGACCTTAGTCCAGGCCTTCAAAATAGGATCCTGCTCATCCCAGGCAAACAGCTCAACCTTGCCGTCATAAGCGTCCACGGTGGCCTTCACCGAATTGCGAATGTAGTTAACATCACCCATTGCGCGATTGAAGTCTTCCGATGCCGTGTCAAGAATCGCAACATTGAATGGCTCTGCGTTGGAGTATGGATAGTGATCAGTAGTGGTGTAGCCGTCTACAATCCACTTGATTCGTCCGTCCACCACTGCCGGGTAAGTTTCGCTGTCCAATGTCAGGTACGGCGCCACCTGCTGAACTCGTTCCAAAGGATTGCGGTTGTAGAGAATCTGCGACTCCGAGTTGATTGCATCGGAGAGCAGAATTTGCTCTGACTGAAAGCGCAGCGCATAAGCCAGGCGGTTAAGAAGGTTTCCCACGCTAGGACCGCCATCAGCATTGAAGGTCGTATAGGTCTCGCGCTGACCTTCATCCCCGGCAGGAAAATCGAACTCCAGCGGCTGAGCGCCCTCTGGTGCTCCAACAATGGAGTAGGTGGGTGAGTTCAAACCAAAGTAAATGCGGGGTTCAAAGTCACCCAGTAACCCTTGCGGAGGTATTCCGGAGTGCAAGAAGAGAGGTTTTCCATCGCTGTCACGCTTGTTTCCGTAAGCTGCCACAAAACCAAATCCATGGGTGTAAACAATTGTCGAGTTATACCAGGACTGACTTTCGCCAAGGCCAGCCTGATTTAGTTCACGAACCGCTACCACCATGTCCTGAACCTGCCCGTCAATTTGGTAGCGACCAACGTGCAGACGGTTTGGGAAACTGTAGTACTGACGGTACTGCTCTAGTTGGCGGAAAGCATCGCTAACCAGCGCCGGGTCAATAATTCGAATTGAAGCGGTGGTTTTTGCGTCATTGCGCAATGCACCTGGTTCGGCAACTACCTTGGCGTCATACTCAATAACGTTGACATCGGCGATGTCAAAAGCTGCCCTGGTTGCTTCAATGTTGTGCTGAAGATAGGGCGATTCCAACGTTCTCTCATTGGGCACAACGATGAAAGTTTGAACAATCCAAGGGTAGAGGCCGCCCAAAACCAAGGAGCTGGCAACCATTAGGGCAGTTGAAATAATCGCAATGCGCCAGCGAGCAATGAAAGCGGTAATTAGAAATGCAACTGCAACTGCGAGTGATATCAGCGCCAGAATTTGCAGGCCCGGAATGACGGCGTTGGCATCGGTGTAGTTGACCCCAGTAAAGAGTGTGCCGGTTGTGACTACCGTGCTGTACTGATCAAGCCAAAGGCTGCCACCCTGCAAAGCCAAATAAAGTGCTGCCAGCAACGAAAGTTGAATCCTGGCAGGCTTGGAGATGCTGATCTCTCTTCCGTTGAACCGAATGCCACCATAGACCACGTGCACACCAAGATTTATTAGAGCGGCTAAAAATACCGCTCCAGAAATGTAGCCAATCGAAAAGATCCAAAACGGTAGATCAAAAACATAGAACCCGACGTCTAGTCCGAAGTGCGCGTCAACGGTTCCAAAATCTTCTCCGTTTAGCCAAAGCGCCGCGGTCTCCCACTCACGAGAAGCGATTAGCCCTCCGCCGATGCCTACCAGTGCAGGCACTCCAAACATTACGACTTTCCGCAGACCCTCCAGCAGCTGTTGGTATGCCTGGAATGGTGACTCTTCTGGCAGTCTCAAATAGATTGGTCTAGTTCGCCACGCCAGCATCAATCCCACCGCGACTATTGCGGCCATAATGAAAAAACCAATGGCAAAAGCAACTACCTGGCCCATTATTTGAGTTGTAAAAACTGTTGCGTAGCCCAGTTGATCAAACCACAGTAGATCAGTGTAAACGCCGGCCGCACTGAGCAGCGCAAACAAAATTGCGGCAAGGATTCCCACTGCGACGGACACTGGGGACACTCTTCGCTGACGCATGGGTGCTGACTGGGTCACTTACTCTCTCCTAGTTACAACTCAATGGCGGTGGCACGCTGCCTGACTTGACCTGCTCGATTGCGGCCAGTGCCTCGGCCAAGTCTCTCACTGATATAACCGACAATCCCTCCGGAACCTGCCCGATTGCCTCCTGACAATTTCCTGAGGGAACCAAAAACAGGTCAGCGCCAGACTTTCTGGCAGAAATCATCTTTAGGTCAATTCCACCTATCGGACCGACTTCGCCAGTGGCAGAGATTGTGCCAGTGCCCGAAATGTGTTTCTCTCCAGCCAAACTACCTTCGGTTAGCGAGTCGAGGATGCCTAAAGTAAACATCAATCCTCCGCTGGGACCACCAACCTCACCCAGCTGAAGCTCGATGTCAACCGGGAACGTGTATGTGTAGCTAATCATGGCCCCGATCACCCAAAGGTCTTCTCGAAGCTCGGGAACAATCAAAAAGGATTTTTCCTGACCATCGCGCAGCACAACGATTTCAATTTCATTCCCCTGAGTCAGTTGAATTTGCTCCCTCAACTCCTCGAACTCAGTGATCTGCTTGCCTGCTGCAGAAATCACTATGTCGCCAGCAATCAAAATTTTTGAAGAAGGAGTGTCTTCTAAGACGGAAGCAACATAAAGACTTCTTGGCACTTCATAACCAAGTTGAATCAATGCTGCGGCTATAGCGTCCTGCTGTGAAATCTCCATTTGAGCCGTTGACTCCGCGCGAATTTCCTCAGCAGTTCGGTTGTCCGGGTAAACCTCATCCAGCGGGATAACTTTTTGCTCGCTATCCACCCATGCCACCAAAACCTGCAACCAACTTGGTGTTGAGGTTGGGTTGCCAAGTAACGAAACCGTCGTAACGTCAAAGCGTGAATCAGATGGGTAGGTGGGCAAATCTGGTGAACTGATCACAGGTTCACCCGACACCTGGCCCATGACGTCAAACACCTGACCAGGTTTTTCTATGACGTAGCCAGTGGGCAAAAGGGCTAGCGAGCTAAAGGTAATCAAACTCAACCCCAGGATTACATACCTGGTGTTGCCCTTTCGGCGCGGTCGAGATGAAAAGAAAGTCATTGCACTAATGCTAGGTAGCCGCCAGACATCTTTATTGCGCGGCGCTCACGCCCTTGGCGAACAAAATCCCAAGCTGTTTGTCAGGAGTTTGATTGCCAGCGCGGGTACCCTCTGCATATAGGAAAGGCACGGCGTTGACGGAAGATAATCGGGATGAGCTCGAAGAGCTAATCCGAAAGATGCTCGCCGGTGGCCAACTCGATCCTGATGCCATTTCAAAGCTCTCTGGCTTTGCCGCAAATCCAGCCCTGATGCAAGGCCTGTTCGAACAGGCGAAATCGCTGATGCAACCCGGTGAGAGCGTCAATTGGGACATGGCTAAACAACAAGCGGTGGCGATTGCCCGAAAGCACTCTGCCCCAGTGAATTCTGCCCTAGAGAGTGAAACGAAAAAAGCGTTTGAGATTGCTCAACTCTGGCTAAACGAATCGACCAGTTTCACAAATCCAAACACAGCCAAATTGTTTACTCGTGAAATGTGGGTTTTAGATGCGCTACCACTTTTTGAAAAGCTTGGTACTCCCCTGGCCAGCAAAATGTCCAAGGCTCTCGGAGAAAATCTTGGAACCCTCCTGCCAGAAGAAATGCAATCGGTCTTGGGTCCAGCCACAAACTTTATTCAAAATGCTGGTGCCGCAATATTTGCCAATCAACTTGGTGTTGCGGTTGGTCAACTCTCTAGCAAGACCCTGTCAGGGGGTGAAATTGGAATTCCAATAATTGACCGCCCTGGATTAGTAATGCAGAACGTCGAAGAGTTTATGAAGGACCGAGAAACACCAAAATCCGAATTACTGATTTATTTGGCACTTCGAGAGCAAACCATCAGTTCGCTTTACAATTCAAATCGCTGGCTAATTGACCAAATTACGACCCAGGTAATCGAGTTTGCCGCCGGTCTCAAAGTAGAACTTTCTGGCCTGCAAGAAATGGTTCAACAGCTTGATCCAAATGATCCTGACTCCATTAACCAAATTATGGAAGCAAGTGCGAGCTTCAACACCCGCACACCAGAGCAGGACGCCGCCCTGAGCAGAATAGAGACCCTACTGGCGCTGATTGATGGTTACGTCGACGCAGTCAGTGAGGACGCGGGCAAGAGGCTGCCAAACATTGCAAGCCTGATTGAACTGATCAATCGAAAGCGCGCTACCGACGGAGCCGCCGAGAAAACATTTTTGATTCTTCTTGGGTTAGAACTGCGGCCTCGACTGCGCAGGGAAGCAACTGCCATGTGGCAAGAAGTTGCAAGGCTAGGAATTACAGTTCGCGACAAACTTTGGTCGCATCCCGACCAGCTGCCAAGTAAAGAAGAAATTCAGGATCCCAGTGCCTTGATCAATCGCCTTTCCAAGTCCAGCGATGACTTTGACGGAGAGTTAAGAAAGCTTCTAGATAGTTAGGCTGTGGATAACAAAACTTTGCGGAAGATATTTCTGGCAAGGTTAGCCAATGGTCACTCAAATCAATCCTGCTTTAGCGCGACTATGGATTGCCGAAAACGCAAGGCAGTATGGCTATCGAAACGGCGCGCTAGTGACCAGCCTCACTGAACCCCAACAGCGCCTACTTGATTACTTTGAGTTAGGTTTGACCAGTTCTCAGCACGCGAGCCTGTCAAAGATCGCCAAAGTGCCAGAAACAGAAAGCGCCAACTTAGAAGAGCGACTAAAGAATGTGTTGTGGCACTCTCCAACGGGAATTTCAAAAGCTGACTTAGATTCAAGATTTGCTGAAATTGCTCGAATCTTGCTGCAGGGAGACGATCCTCAAGAAGTATTAAAGTTGCGCAAATCAAAGTCAGTCTTCATTGAAAAGCTCGACTCCACAGGCTTAACTATTGCCAAAGCCCTGTCTCTGGCTGGAATCGGTAAACAATTGAGCATGGACCAGGTCCGCGTAACTGGTCAGGATATCTCGCAGCTCGGCTATAACAAAGGACAGCTAGGACTGCCCAGAGTAAAGGCAGCACAGACTCTGGTGGGTTCAGAATTGCAGATGCACAGCCGGATTTCAGGCAGCTTTGATTCTGTTTCAGTTGCTGTGTTGATAACAACCGACATAGTGAATCCCGCTAGCTATCAGACATGGCAAGCGCGTGACATCCCCCACTTTTCTATTTTGTTCGATGAGCAGGGGGTCGAGGTATCGGCCCTGATTGAACCGGGAAAGACAAGCTGCCTGGCTTGCTATGAACGCCATCGATTAGAAAATGAAGCACATTGGCCAGTAATTGCCCCGCAACTGCTAGCACTCGACAGAAACTTGTCAGATAGTGCACTCGTTTTGTTTGCGAGCGGAGTCGCGGTGAATCAAATTCTCAATTTCCTCGATCAGGGGCAGTCTGAGCCGCAAGCGACGAGACTGAATAGAAACGGTGAGATTAGTAGCTTTTTGCCACCAGCACTTAGCTGCGGCTGTCAATCAGAGCAATAAATTCCGAAGGCTCTGAAAAATAACTGATGTGAAGTGAGTCCTTGGCGCGAGTGATTGCGACATAAAACAGTCGCTTCTCTTCAGCAATGTCTTTGTCTTTGACTGCATAGTTAATTGGAAAGAGCCCACGGTTGGCCCCTACCAAAAACACCTTGTTCCATTCCAGACCTTTGGTGCCATGCACCGTGGCCAGAGTAACGGCGTCTCTGGTCGGTTCGTGACCACTTCGCTCTCGCTCGTCAAGTTCACGTATGTATTCAGCTAGCGAAGGCTGCCCCAACTCATCATGCACTTGAAAAAACCAATTCAATGATTCCCAAGTTTCATCTTGCTTTGGCTGAGAAGTCCAGCCCAGAGAGCTGAGAATTTTTGAGATTTCTATGAAGAGTGGGTCCCTAAGTTCGGTCACCGCCAAGGCTCTAATAGCGGACATAGCCTGCGCGACTTGTGGCAGTCGAAAGAATCTTCCCTGGCCTCTAACTTGCGACTTAATTCCAAGACTGGCCAGCTCATTTTCAAACAAATTCAACTGCTGGTTGGTGCGGGCAAGAATGGCAATGTCTGATGCCTTGGTTCGCCCCAGCGAATCAGCAATGGTGCGAGCGATTTTCTTCGCCTCGTCACCGGCAGATGCAAACATCGTTTGACTGACTTCCCCACGAACCTGCCGCATTGACTGAAGAGGGTTATCAGGCAAGACACGATTCGCCGATCTAACAATTTCACTTCCCGATCGGTAATTTCGATTGAGCTCATAAACTGCAGCATCTGAGTAGTGATTAGAGAAATCCAGCAAATAATCGCTGCTAGCCCCAGCGAAGCTGTAAATTGTCTGGCGCGGGTCGCCCACTACACATATGTCTCTTCGCTCTCCGAGCCAGGTGCGCAGTAAGCCTTCCTGTAACGGTGAAATGTCCTGATATTCGTCAACTGTAAAGAATCGATACTGCTGCTGAAAATGTGAAAGCAACCTAGGTTCATTACGAAGCAGGCCCGTGCATAACAGCAAGGTGTCTTCCCAGTCCATCAAGCGACGCTGGAGCTTCTGCTCTTGGTAGCGATTTGCTACATCCAAAAACTGTTCTTGAGATAAAAAACTCGGCAGTCTTCCCAGAGCGAAGTACTGCGGAAAATCGGTCAGCGAGTACTTCAAAAACTCAATCTCCGAAACAACTTCAGAAACTTGCCCCTCAGCTAGCCGAAGCCCGAGTAATTCGGCAACCTCTGAAACCAAACTGCGCTTGTTAGTCAGTAGCTTTGGTGCGGCAGAACCCGTTAGTTGCGGCCAGAAGTACTGCAACTGGCTAAGCGCAGCTGAGTGAAATGTTCTGACTGCAACATTTTGTGTGCCCAACTGTCGAAGTCTTGATCTAATTTCAGAAGCGGCTCGGTTGGTGTAGGTGAGTGCCAAAACCAAATCAGGATTGAATACTCCGCTGGCAACGCCATAGGCGATGCGATGGGTAATGGTTCTGGTTTTGCCGCTACCTGGGCCGGCCACGATACAAACCGGACCCCGCAAATCAGACGCAGCGGCAGCCTGGTCCTCATCAAGAGAATCCAAGATTTCTTTAGCGTCGCTCGTCACCGCTATTCCGTCTGCAACGCGTGGCGCTGCGGTTGAAGGTTTACTGAGTTGTCTAACCTAAAAGCATGGGTAGACCAGCCTTGATTTTAGCCGCGCTTGCAGCTGATGCAGCCAGTGGCAAAAACTTCCGCCATTTCAGGCGCAATACGGCTAATCCAGACCTTGATGTCTTGCAATTGTTTGATGATGCTGGCGATGGTTTTGAACTGATTGTCCCCGCCACAACCGCAGGTATCGCTGAGCAGGCCCAACTAATGGCTGGTTTGGCAGCGATTGGCAAAGCTGCCCCGCTACTGCCGTTTGAAGTAAGCCAGTTGGTTGGAAAAACAACCGACGGGGAATTGCCAGTGATCTTGCTAACAATGCTTAGCGGCGAACAACCAGATCTTTCCAAGTATGCCCCGGGTGCTTTCTCAAAATCTCTTGGCGAAGCTCTCGCCGCCATTCACCAATTGGACCCAGCAGTTGTTCGCGACTCTGGTTTACCCGAATATGACTCAACTGCGGTTTTGCAAATGAAGGTGGGAGAAATAGATGCAGCGGCATCCACTGGCAAAGTTCCGCCCGTTTTACTAAGCCGCTGGGAGGAAGCGCTGGAAGATGTTGGGCTATTTCGCTTCCACCCAACCGTGATTCACGGCGGAGTAAGTCAAGAAAGTATCTATGTACAAAATTCGACCGTGAGCGGCTTTAGCTCGTGGTCAGGCCTATCAATTGCAGATCCAGCAGAAGATCTTCGTTACCTAGCCGGCGGAGCGCTACCTTCAACCTTTGAAGATTCGCTACTGCACTATCGCGCCAATCGACCAGCAGCCGATGAGAATATTTCCCAGCGAGCAGTGCTGTACTCAGAAATTGAACTGGCAAGCTGGCTCACTCACTGCGTCCAACTCAGGGATGAGTCGATGATTGCGGAAGCGCAGGCGATGCTGCAAGACCTCGCCGATCAGTTGGAGGCAGGTTCGCTTCGCTCCCTGAAAGCGGCGGGTTTTGTTGGCCTAGGAGCCGCTGCCACAACTGCACCGGTTTCGCAGCTAATGGAGCCAAGTACTAATCCAATTGAGTCGGATGAGTTGTTCTAAGTTCCAAAAGCCGCTTGGCGATCTCGCTCTCCGAAGGTAATTCTGGTTTGAGCTCCTCAGCTGACTCGGCATAAAAGAAACTCGCACTGATGCGCTCTATTGGAACCTCTAAGTGCCGCGAAAGAGCGATTCGATACAGCGCAAGCTGAATCGCCTTGTCGGCTAGATCAGTACCTTTCGGCAGCTTGCCGCTCTTCCAGTCGACAATTTCATAAGAGTCCCCTGACTCATAAACAGCATCTAATTTGCAGACAATGACCGAGCCAGCAAGAGCAAACTCAATCGGCTGCTCAACCAGGAGTGGCTTTAGATTGGCAAATCTGCTGCCGGCAAATGAAATGCCGAGCTTCACTTCTTCTTCGCTCCAGCCAGAAAAATCAAGTTCACTGCCTGATAAAAATGCCTGCTCCAGATTGGCGTGGAAATTGGTTCCAAGCTGAGCGCTCTCGGAATATAAACCCGGCACTGGTCTTGCCAACTGCCTAGCGAAACTCTCTGGGTCAGTAAGTAGCTTTACTACCGCTGAAGCAGATAGTCGAATTGGAAGCGAGGGCAGCCTAGGTTTTTTTCGAAGCTGCTGCTCGCGAAGAAGCAACGTGATTTCCTTTGATATTTCAGCCGGCTGAGCAGAACTTGCCAGCTCAGCTGCTCGCTCCCACTGCTGTCTAGCTCTGCCAAGTGGATCGCTTGGCCAAAGCTGACTTTTGCCAGAAACGTTTGGTTTCTCGATTGGTTTTTCCGCAAATGACCTCAGCGTTGCGGACTCTTTCATGACTTCATCGAGGAACAGGGAAATTGCAACAGGGTCCTTGCGCTTTGCTTGATAGTGGCTCGCGGTGAGCAGAAGGTCCTTCGCAGCTCTGGTAATGCCGACGTATGCCAATCTGCGCTCCTGCATAAGGTGGTGAACTCGAAGTTGCTCGGCATAGGAGTCAACTCGCTGACTGAATTCTCTTTGATTTGTAATGCCCTGCCAACGAAGCACAGGAATAGATTCGCGATCGAGCCTGAATTGTTGGGGCAATATTCCACCCGCTAACCAGCCCGTCAGGTCCTTGGGGTCAGTTGGGAAGCTCTTCATGGTTAGCTGGGGCAAGGCAACCCGGTCCCATTCCAGGCCCTTGGCAGCGTGCACGCTCATCAGCTGAACTACGCCTTTTTTTGCACCGGTCTTTGGCAGCTCGAACGTCTCCGCAACTACGGCATAGTCCAACCAAGCAATCAGATTCGAAAGGCTGGTTCGATCAGCGGTTGACTCAAATTCACTAATGCGCGAAATAAAGCTGCGCAAATTACCAAGTGGGTCTGGCAAACCTGAATGCGCATAGAGCTCGATGTCGATTTCAAAATCTTCCACTACTCGCCAGCAAAGCTCTGTTAGCGACAGCGAAGATGCGGCTCTGAGGGAGCGAAGAATCTTGGCAAACTCGCCTAGGCGAGCAAGCGCTGCTTCGCTGAGCGCCAGCTGTTTACTGACGGACGGAAATTCAAGCTGGTCAATCAACTCCACCAAAGTTAGTGAGCGGCTTCTGGGCAGCTTGCGCATTCTAGAAATTGTTTGCTTTGCCTGCGAAAGGTGAACCAGGTCCGCACTGCCGAGTCGAAACCTGGGACCAGTCACAATTCGAAGGAAATCCACCGACGATTCTGGCCTGGCCAACAGGCGCAAAATTGAAATTAGGTCTGCCACCTCAGGTTGCTCAAGAAGTGATGAGAGTCCGCTTATTTCGTACGGTATACCGAGCTCTGCCAGTTGCTCTGCGTAGCGACGCATACCATCTTTGGTTCTAAACAAAATCGCCTGCTTGGCATCTGGTGCGTGACCCGATGCAATCCACTGGCAAACAGCTTGACACTCGGCTTCGTCTTCAGCGAAGACTTCAGCTTCGACGCTGGAATTGATTTCCCGCCCCGCCTTAAGAGTGATTGGACTAATCGAGCGGTTGTCGATGCTGGCGGCTATTTTGTTTGCGGCCTGCAGGATCTTTTCTCCTGAACGCCAAGAGACTGAGAGCGTAAAGGTTTCGCCAGCACCAAAGTCTTCAAAAAAATCAGCCAGATTGGATGCGCTCGCACCGCGCCAGGCATAGATGGATTGGTTTGGATCACCAACCGCCATTACCGCCCTGTTGACAAACAGCCTGGCTAGCAACTTGGTCTGAATTTCGGAAGTGTCCTGATACTCATCCAGCATCACAAATCGATACGGGACGGCATCTGCATCAAAGCTGGCGACTTTAAGCGATAGCGCAACCTGGTCAGAGTAATCAAACAGGCTGCGTTCCTGTTTGAACTGCTGAAACTCACCAGCCAGCTCGAAGATTAGCTGCGCAGTCTTAGCCTTTTCCAGGTACTCGACGCTGTAGGAATAGAGCCCGCTCTCCCCTTTTTCGCTCTTAGGCAGCTGCGACAAGGTAGTTGCAAAATCAGCCAGGTAGCTTGCCACATCACCCGCCGAAGCCTGATGGTCCGTTAGTTGCGCTTGTGCCTTCAAGACTTTCTCGGCTAATGAGTTCAAACTCCCCTCATACTCCATTAGAAGTGGATTGCTGGAGTTCTCAATTAGCTCTTTTACGCCAGTGATGGCTAAGGATTCTGTCAGCAATTTTGAGTCAGCCTCAAATCCAATTTCCAGGGCATGCATCTTGAAAATTTCATTGCCGAACGAGTTATAGGTGGTTATTTTTGGGGCAGCAAAATCATCTGGCAATTCTTTATTCCAAAACTCACTTTCGCGCAGTCGCAATAAGCCCTGCTGGACTCGAGCTCTCAGCTCGTTAGCGGCTTTACGAGTGAAGGTGAGTCCCAGAATCTCTTCGGGTTTAGCAAAACCGTTTGCTACCAAATAAAGCACTCGAACCATCATCAGCTCAGTTTTGCCAGAGCCAGCACCAGCAACTACCAATGATGGAGAATCAAGCGAGGCCTGTTCAATAATTTTTGTCTGCTCTTCAGTGAGCTGGTTAGTCGTGAAAAGCGAGTAGATCTGCTGGGAGGACACCCTAGCCATGTGTCACCACCCGATTCAGTAGCAGCTGGCAGTTGGCGTCTTTGCTGCAGTGCTCAGAGTTGCTCATCAGTTCACTCTGCCCAAGTTGTTCGGAAATCTTTTGGGTCAGCTGCAATAGTTCTGCACGATCTTGATCAGATAGTGCTGGCTGATCTAGTTGCTTCAGTTTGCCATCGCCGACGCTGACCAATTTGCCTCCAACTGTTTGTGTCTGCTGGGAGTGTTCAATTGCCAATTGGTATATCGAAAGCTGTCGATTGGCAGCGGCTTCTTTTTTAGTTGGGATTTTCTTTCCGGTCTTCAAATCGACCGCAAGCGGGCCATCGGGAGTGCGCTCAATACGATCAATTTTGCCAACTATCTTGAGTGGGCCAATTTCCAGTGTGAATTTCTGCTCGGCGGCAATCAGTTCAGATCCACTAGCTAAATATTCTTCTATTAGCTCAGCCATTGCCAAGGCTTCTTTTCTCACTTGACGCTCGGTGAGATTTGAATCAAATTCAATCTCCTGCCAGTGAGAACTCACATAGTCAACAGGCCTTGTGAGGTCAGAGTTTTCAAGTGCTGCGTGCAGCAGGGTTCCAAGTGCTGCTTGGAAACCAACCGAATCGGTGCCAAACGAGGAGATAAACCAGTGCAGTGGGCATTTTTCGAAGGCCTCCACTCTCGATGCTGCTACCGAATTAGTTGCAGAGCCGATTGGCTCTTCGCTGCTAATTGGAAGCAGCCCCTGCCAAGAGCTTGGATGAGCCCCTGGCACGCCAGCCAGTGCCAAAGCCGCTAATTGTGCGGCCGCTGCCTCATCGCCGGCAAGTAAATCTCGGCGCAAGCGGCCAACTGTTTTTCGCAGGTCAAAGTCAAACGCTTTTACCTCGTTGAGTTCAACTTTGGCAAATTGGAAAAACTGGGAGGGTTGCTCGCTCTCATCTGACATTGCGCTGAGCAAAACTCGCTCACTGGCACAGCCAATCGCTTTATAAAACATTCGCAGCTCATCAGCCAATTCGCCTCTGGTGGGGACAGTCGGACTAGCGAGGCGACCAATTAGATAGGCCTGCAAAGACGCTGCCTGTAGCAAGCTGTTACGCGGATTCAGATTTGGCCAAATCCCCTCCTGCAGTCTGGGTAGCGCAACTAACCTGTATTCACCGCTGAGTTGGGCAGGCGTCGCTAGCGTCACCGCCGGCACCCTACTGATTGGGGCGAGTGAGTCTTCTGGAATTGAAGACCTCAGTTGCAGTTGCGCAAACTCCAAGGCTGATCCCTCTTGCCTGTCATCAAAGCGAATAGCCGCCGCAAATAGCTCAAGTGCTGCATCTAGATCGCTATCTCCCAAACTTGCCAGGCGCTTTGAACTGATGAGCTGCCAGGCAATCGACACAGCTTGGTGACAGCTGGGGGAAGAAATAGCTTTCAGCGCCAGCATCGCTTGGCTAATTGACTGCAGCATCTTTGGTGGATCCTCTAACAGCAGTTCCTCTAGCGCTTGCTTGGCAGATAATCCCTGTTGGCGTTTTGGAATCATCAGCCTTCTAATTTCTCGCAAAGCAATTGAGTCCAAACCCACCAGCGGTGAGAGCAGCAGCTGCTCTAGCTGTTCAAGAGTTGCATCACCTAAAGCTGCAACCATGAAGTCCAACACGGCGAGCGACATTGGGTGATTCGCCAGTGCGCGTTGCACACCTTGAATTCTGACGGGGATTTTTCTAGCGGCGAGTTCTCTACTCAGCTGTTCCAGCTGAGTTCGAGTACGCCCAACCACCAGCATCTCTGACCAGCTAACACCAGCCAGTGATGCTTTTCTAAGTTCTGCAGCTAACCAATCGGTCTCTTCAACCAGGGAACCAAAGACATATCCCTGTATATCGTGTTCGGTGAGAGTTGGCCTATGTTCGGAATAGAGCGACACTGGGATGCGCTGCACCAGTTTGCTAAGCAGTCCATTCAATGCAGTGGCCTGTTGCAGAGGCTCAAGGCTTAGCTCGGCAAACGAATGCTTTCTGGCGAATTCAATAAAGCTTCCAGCCGAGGCTGCTCGAAAGCCCAGCGTTGCGCAATCTGGGTCGCCAAAGAAAAAGCCAGTGGCTGTTTCCAATACTTTTTCCACTAATCGCAGTTGTCCAGGTGAAAGATTTTGAGCATCATCGACCAAAACGTGGGTATAGCTACCAGGCTGGTAGTCGGCAATTGCAGCCACCACCAACTGCGAAGGGTCTAGCAGGCCTTGCAGACCGAGCTGTTCACGATACTTCGGAAGTAAATCAATTGCCACCTGCAGCTTGAGGGTTGGAAACTGCCGCTGCAGACCTTCCAACTGTTCAAGGGTCAAAGAATTTTCAATGATCACCGAAAGCAGGTCGCGCAGCTCCTGAACAAAGCCGGCCAGCTGCAGAGTTTGGCTGTCTACTCCCCAGCGAGCGCCGGCTTTCATCGCCGCTGCATCGCTGACCATCTGAGTCAACAATCTCTCTTGGGCGGCACCCGATAGCAGCCTCACCTGCTTTGAGTTAAAAACGTCAAAGGCAAACGAGGAGATTGAACGGGCTCGGGGTTTTGTCGCAGGTCGCTGAGAGTCCAGCGCAATCAGATCCCGCAGTCTGGCAGCGGCCAGTCGAGTGGGGGTCAGCACCAAAATAGAATCTGGACTGACGCTTCGCTCAAGCTCTTGGACCAGCTTTCGCAAGGAACTGGTTTTGCCAGATCTGGGCGACCCCACCACGAGGGTTGGGATATCAGGCTTGGGTCTTTGGACATCCAGCGGTGGCAAATACCCCTCGCTAATAAATAATGTCTCGCCCACGCCTCCAATCTATTTGGAACAGGGGACATTTTTTTATGCCGTAACCTAGTAGTGCAAAGGAGACCCATGGAAGTTCGCATTGGAATCAAGGACAGCGGCCGCGACATTAGCCTCGACAGCCCGCTGGATAGCAAGGCAATTCAGGCAGCGGTCAAGCATGGGCTCGCCGACGGCACCATTGAGCTAGCCGACTCAAAGGGAAGAATGTTCATCGTTCCCGCTTCAGCGGTCGCCTTTGTTGAGATTGGTAGTGAGGATGGCAGAAGGGTTGGGTTCATCGCCTAATGGAAATCTTGATCATCGCTCTTTATGGACTGCTGCTCGCACTGGTTGCACCATTTGTCTTGCCACCCTCCGATCACTACGGCAAAGCTGTTCCGGCAGCCATCTCTTTGGTCGCAGGAAGCATCATTTGGCTTGCATTGACTTGGTTGGGACTGAGTTATCAAGAGGCTTGGATTTGGTTTGCGGTCATGCTGGGAATGCCAGCCGCCGGTTGGCTTGGCACTAGATCTTTAGATAAGCGCAGACAGCAAAGTGAACAGGCTCGACTATCGGTTATTCGATCAGGCGGTAAGGCCTAGCGCATCCATTCTTAGGGTGTGAGCTGCAATCAATTCTGTGGTTAGTGGTTCCAGGATCTTGAACTGTTCGCGGGTGAGCTCAACCGCATCTGCTGGCTTATCACGCATCAAGTCGGTAAAGGATGACATATCCCTTAGCTCGAGCAGAGCATCGGCGACAATCGCCCTACCAAACAGTGCTAAATCGTTGGTGAGCTGAGGAAGATTACTAATCGCTCCGGCCAAAGCTTCCTGGCAAAAATCTGCCAATGAATTATCTGACAGCATCGCCTCGACCTTCAGGCGTCTAGCGGGCGTGAGGCCGCGAGCTAGTCGAATATAGGCATCCTCCAGGAGAGTGAAGACTATATAAATCCGCATGATGTCTTCGGGCCATCCCCTGCCTTCGGTGCGGGCTACCAAAACATCCAATCGATCACGAATCTGCTGCTGCAGCTCCATGTAGCTAGAGCCAAGCTTGATAAGCAGCTCCTGCAAGTCTTTAGCTCTGGCTTGATATCTGGTGGCGACAGCCAATTGTTTCTTGGCCATTGGCTCAGTTGCCCCAGCGGCATCATCAACCAAAAGATCCGCCACCAGCAGATGGTGCTGAATTAGCTGTGAAAGAAAGACTTCGGTGGCAGGAATCAGCTTTGCTGGATTAAGCTGGGCTTGACTGCGTGAGGATGAGTCACGAGAAGGCAGAGACAGAGTCTGCGAGATCTTCTTGATTCTTCGAATCCAGTCCAGCATGCTGCAAGTTTATAAGGATGGCTTGTGTTTATGCCTTCTGAGCAATTTTTACATTCTGGAGAAGTAATTGACCTTTCGTGACTTAGGCATAGACGATGACATCGTTTCGGCCCTGGAATCCGCCTCTATTCTGAGTCCATTCCCAATTCAGCAGCAGGCTATCCCGCTTGCCCTAGCAGGCACTGACCTGATTGGGCAGGCCAAGACGGGAACCGGCAAAACCTTTGGCTTTGGATTGCCACTACTGCAAAAACTTGGATCCAACCCTGAGCACCTTCCCAGAGCTTTGGTGGTTGTTCCAACCAGAGAGCTAGCTCTGCAGGTGACAGAAGATTTGCGCCTAGCCTGCCAAAACCGCACCACTCGCGTTGTCGAGATCTACGGCGGGAAAGCCTATGAGGGTCAGTTGGCGGAACTTGCCAAGGGTGCTGATGTGGTGGTTGGCACTCCGGGGAGGCTAATTGATCTGCACAACCAAAAGCTAATTGATTTCACCGCCATCAACTACCTGGTTCTAGATGAAGCCGACCGCATGCTTGACCTTGGCTTCCTGCCTGATGTTGAAAAGATCTTTTCGATTCTTCCAAAGGAAAAACAAACTCTGATGTTTTCCGCCACGATGCCAAGTGAAATTCTGATGCTGACTAAGCGGTATCTGAACCGGCCCGTCCACATTCGTGTCAGCGATCCAGACGAGGGTAAGACGAAGGCCGCAATTAAACAGGTGGTGTATCGTGCCCACTCCTTGGATAAGGACGAGGTGGTCGGAAGAATTCTGCAGGCCGAGGGTCGGGGAAAGACTGTGATCTTCGTCAAGACAAAGCGCATGAGCGCTAAGTTGGCAGACGAGCTAATTGATCGAGGCTTCAAAGCCGCGCCCCTGCATGGCGACATGGCGCAAACTGCCAGAGAGCGATCAATGGCCGCATTCCGGGCTGGCAAAAAAGACATCTTGGTTGCCACGGAGGTGGCAGCCCGCGGCATCGACGTGGATGATGTCACTCACGTAATCAACTACTCGGTGCCAGAGGATGAAAAGGCATACCTACACCGAACCGGCAGGACTGGTCGCGCCGGCAAACTGGGAGTCGCCGTGACGTTCGTCGACTGGGAAGACATGGCCCGCTGGCAAAACATAAACAAGGAACTGGAACTGGGAATCCCCGAGCCTGTCGAGACCTACTCCTCCAGCGAGCACCTGTTCTCAGACCTAGGAATTCCCGCTGGAACTAAAGGACGGCTAAACAAAAAGCCCGCGGCGGATGCCAAACCCAAGACTGCCGAGCCAAAGACCAAGGCAACCGAGCCGAGCAAACCAAGGGCAAGACAGCGCCAGCGCAACTACAAGAAAGCTTCGAAGCCCCAGGCTTGATGCAAGATCCGCTGCAGCTGAGCGGGGTCAGTCGAATTCTCCCCTAGTTGATTTTCCTTCGCGCCATCACCGTGATAATCGGAGGAGCCGGTAACAATCAAATTGTGTTTGAGTGCTAACTCCCGAAGCCACTGCTTAGCAAACTCCGGCACTGATCGATGGTCAACCTCAAAGCCATTGAGTCCAGCCGCTATCATTTGCTCAAAATGCTTGGTGGGCAAATCCAATTCCGATTTACCAGCTGGAAAATCAATTAGCGGGTGCGCCATCACAGAAACTCCGCCGGCTTCTCGAATGAGCTTGATCGCTAGCTCAGTTTCGACCGAGTAGTCCGAGACATAGTAGGGGCTCGATTTATGCAATATGGACTCGAAGGCTGCCGAGCGATTAGGAACAATTCCTTTTGCAACCAGCGCATCTGCGAGCGCCGGCCTACCAACCGTGGCACCAGGTTTGAGCTGTTCTTGAATGTCACTCCAGGAAATGGGATAGTCAGCGGCTAACCGCGAGACCATTTCTTTGGCCCTACCAATTCTGGAGGTTCTGGTCTTGGCTAGCTCCTGCGCGAGCGCTGGGTGGTCGGGGTTTGGTAGGTAAGCAAGAATATGAACCGAGATTGAGCGAAGGCCGATTTTTGCCCTGGTGGAGACTTCGATGCCAGGGACCAAGCTGATGCGCTCAGAGCGAGCAGCGTTAATAGCCTCTTCCCAGCCAGCGGTGGTGTCATGATCCGTGATAGCCAAGGTGGTAACGCCAGCAGCCTTTGCTTTGCGCACCAATTCAGCTGGTGAATCTTTCCCATCAGATTGGTTAGAGTGCGCATGCAAATCAATCACAGGAGCAGAATAGTCCCATGACCAAGAAGGCAAGTTCCAACCGTTCCAGAACCCCGCACAGCAAGAAGTTTCTTGAATACGTATCGGCCCATTGGGAGGAGAAGGCACCCTCGACTGCTCAGCGCTGGCAGGTTGCCGATTATGCCCAAAAGCGCAGAGATGTGCTGGCTAAGCAGTACCCGGGCAAACTGATTTTGCTGGAGGCTGGTGGAATGAAGGTGCGCTCGAATGACACTGAGTACCGCTATCGACCAGATACTGCCTTCACTTACTTCACTGGTTGGGGAAGTGAAACTGTGCCCGAATCAGTGCTGGTGATTGACACCCGGAAGAAAAAAACCAGAACACATTTATTTCTTCGGCCAACTGCAGGACGGGACTCGACAGAGTTCTTTGCCAACCCCATGATTGGTGAATTCTGGACCGGTCCTAGGCCAACCCTGGAAGACATTGAAATTCAACTGGACATTGAAACCCACGATCTAAAAAAGCTGCCCAAGAAGCTAAAGGACTGGCCAAAGCCACTCACGCTAAAGAATGCCAAGTTTGCGCAGTTTGTCTCCGAGATGCGCTTTGTTAAAGATGACTACGAAATCGGAGAAATGCGAAAAGCCATCGAGATAACTACTCGGGGGTTCGCCGATGTTGCTAAAGCGATGCCAAGAGCAATCGCCTCAGCTCGTGGCGAGCGCGTGATTGAAACAACGTTCTTTGCCAGAGCGCGCGAAGAAGCATATGACATTGGCTATGAAACTATCGCTGCCAGCGGTGCCCACGCCTGCATTTTGCATTGGACAAAAAACACTGGCACCGTCGATAAGAAAGATTTGGTTTTGGTGGACGCCGGTTGCGAGCTAAATTCTCTCTACACCGCCGACATCACTCGAACCATTCCAGCCTCTGGCAAATTCTCCCCCGAGCAAAAGTGGGTTTATGAAGCAGTTTTGGAAGCAGCTGACGCAGCCTTTGCAGTTGCGAAGCCAGGAGTGAAGTTCCGCGAAGTTCACAACGCTGCCATCGCAGTCATTGCTAAAAAAGTTGCAGAACTGGGACTCATTCCAATCAGTGCGGAAGAAGCATTGAAGGAAGAGAATCAGCATCACAGAAGATACATGGTGCACGGCACCAGCCATCACCTTGGTTTGGATGTGCACGATTGCGCTCAAGCTCGACGTGAGCATTACCAGGATGGCGTCCTAAAGCCAGGAATGGTTTTCACTATTGAACCTGGTCTTTACTTTCACGCCGATGATCTCACAGTCCCAGAGAAGTACCGCGGAATCGGAGTGAGAATCGAAGACGATGTTTTGCTAACTGAGAGCGGCTGCGAAAACCTCAGCAGGGCACTGCCAAGAACCGTGACAGAAATCGAAAGTTGGTATGCGGCTAATCAGCTAGGAGTCGCTGGGTGAGCCTAGTAGTTTCTTGGCGTTAGCAGCCTCGGACTCTGGCACCACAACATCCCATTTGCTGGCAACCGGCATTTGCGTGGAGAGAAAACCACGACGCGACTTGCTAAGCGCAAAGCGAGTGATGTTGAAGAGCATTCCAATTCCGGCTGAGAGTAAGACCACTGCAAAAAACTGCTGGGGATTATAGGAAATAGCACCCTCTGGACCCACCGTGATACCAGCACCTACCAGCAGAGCAAATATCAATCCGACCCAAAATCCAGTCATTGCTCCAGATAACGCAACTCGTCCATATCCCAAGCGGGCCTTGACTCGCTCAACTAGGACAGGTGAATGACCAATCAGCGATACCTGGTCAGCTTTAAATTCTCCGGCCAGCAACTTTTCCACCATTGCCGTAGCATCGGAATAGTTGGTAAATTCTCCTAGGACAAATCCTCTTGGGATTGTTGGTCCCAGCTGGTTCCGTTTAGCATTATTTCGAGCATCAGTCATAACGAAGATTTTGGCATGACTTTCACCGTGAGAGCGGGGTATCTCTATGAGCGCAACAAGAGTGTTCGTAGCGCGCCTGGTTGGCTGCGGCGTCTTTGATCCCGTCGGCGACCGCGTGGGCAAGGTTGTGGATGTTGTCATGTCATACCGCCAAAAACTAGCTCCCAGAGCCAAAGGCCTACTAATTGAAATCTCTGGCCGCAGAAGGGTTTTTCTCCCGATGACTCGGGTTACCGCTATCTCCCCTGGCCAGGTGATAACAAACGGATTGATTGACCTACGTCGATTTTCGACCCACGGCCAGGAGTTCCGGGCAATTGCAGAGATGCTCGGCAGAAAAGTAAAACTGACAAGTCCTAATCGCTCCGGCAAAATCGAAGACTTTGCGATTGAGCAAAATAAGCGCGGCGAGTGGAACATGACGGAGCTGTTCATCCGCAAACAGACCAAGGCCGGTAATCCCTTTAAGAAAGGGCCAACCGAGTTTGTGATGTGGAACGACATAGCTGATCACCAAGAGGATGTCACCTCCGAAGATGCCAAGCAGCTACTGAGCACAGTCGAAGACCTCAAGGCAGCTGACCTGGCAAGTGCTGTCATGGATCTTCCGGAAGAGCGAATGCTTGCAATTGCGGAAGAGCTGGACGACGAGCGCCTCGCTGAACTTCTGGAAGAGCTACCAGAGGAAGAACAGCTAGAAATTATTAATGACCTGGAAGATGAGAGAGCGGCTGAAGTTCTAGACCTGATGGGTCCCGATGACGCTGCTGACCTAATGGCTAATTTGCCAGCTGAGCGCACAGAAGCCCTGCTTGAAATGATGGATGTTGAAGAAGCAGAGGACATTAGACAGCTTCTGAAGTATGAGCCATATACGGCCGGTGGTTTGATGACTCCAGAACCAATCATTTGCTCATCGGAGACAACCGTCGCGCAAGCGTTAGCACTTGTTCGCAGAGCAGCGGTTGAGCCAGTGCTAGCGGCGCAGGTCTTTGTGACGATGCCGCCTTACGAAACTCCAGCTGGGCAGTACCTGGGTGTAGTGCACTTTCAGAAATTATTGCGCTACCCACCCGGTGAGCGACTGGGAAACTTGATGGACACCGAGTTAGAGCCTGTCTCGGCGGATGCTCAGATCAAACAAATTCATCGCGACTTGGCAACCTACGACTTGGTGGCGCTGCCGGTTGTAAACAAGGATGGAAATTTGCTGGGGGCGGTAACGGTAGACGACGTGCTAGACCACCTACTACCTGATGACTGGAGAAGCGAGGAGGAATGATGGCAAGAAACGATTCGCAGCTTGAAAGCCCGCTAGGCCGACGCTCGGTCTTGCGCATGCCTTACGTTGACCATGAGACCGTTGGTCGCATCTCTGAGCGCTTCGCCAGGGCAATGGGAACTGGACTGTTTCTCATTGGCATGACTGTCTTTATTGCAATTTGGATTACTTGGAACACGCTCGCTCCACTGGATTGGCAGTTTGATCCTCGGGGTTTGAACTTTACTTTGCTTACCTTGCTGCTCTCGATGCAGGCTTCCTACGCTGCACCCTTGATTCTGCTGGCGCAGAATCGTGATGCCGACAGAGATCGCGTGAAGTTTGAGCAAGATCGCCAAAGAGCTGAGCAAAACCTAGCAGATACTGAGTATCTTGCTCGCGAAGTAGCAGCCCTGCGGCTGGCACTTGAAGAACTTGCTACCAAAGATGAAATGCGAGACGAGATTCAAAAAGCGCTTCGCGAGGTGGTTGAAGAAATTAAGCCTCGTAGGCCAAAGAAGGCTAAGTGAGCAAAGCGCTTTCTGCTCTGAATCGAGTTATCGACCCAGAACTTAGAAGACCGATTACCGAACTTGACATGGTGGGTCTAATTGCCGAAGCCACCGACAGTGTGGAAGTAGACATAAAGCTGACGATTGTTGGCTGCCCAGCAGCACAATCCATTGAAAGGGATGTTCGCTCAGCTTTGGCTAGGGAGTTTGCCAGCGTGCGGGTAAACATGAAGACCATGAGCTCTGAAGAGCGAGATGTGCTCAAGCGAAAACTGCGCGGCGATAAACCAATTCGTTTCAACCCATTTGCGCAACAGGAATCTTTGACCAAAGTCATTTTTGTCGGCAGTGGGAAAGGTGGCGTTGGTAAATCCACCTTGACTGTGAACTTAGCAGTTGCACTTGCGCAGCTGGGAAATAAGGTTGGACTGCTCGATGCAGACATATTCGGTTACTCAATCCCCGGACTAATGGGTCTAAACCAGCCCCCTACCAAAGTCGACGAACTGATGTTGCCACCTATCGCTTTTGACGTGAAGGTTATTTCCATTGGGTTTTTTGTGCAGGACAACAAGCCCGTTGCTTGGCGCGGACCAATGCTGCATCGGGCAGTGGAGCAATTTCTAACCGATGTTTACTGGGGAGATTTGGATTACCTGTTGGTGGACCTTCCCCCGGGCACCGGTGATGTTGCGATCAGTCTGGGGCAACTTCTGCCAAATGCTCAGTCGCTGGTAATCACAACTCCGCAAGCGTCTGCCGCGACAATCGCTGAACGTTCCGGCGCCATTGGCTTGATGACTGGCCAAGGGATTTTGGGTGTAATTGAAAACATGAGCTATTACGACTCCGCTAGCGGGCGAGAGTATCTGTTTGGCGAAGGTGGTGGACAAGCAGTCGCGGAGAGGCTTTCAGAGCTGAGTGGAAGCCAGGTTCCCCTGCTTGGACAGGTTCCAATCAGCACCTCTCTGCGGAAAACCGCTGACGCGGCCGCCCCGGTGGTGAGCGCCGATGCCACAGACCCCGCTGCCAGGGCTATTGTTGAAATTGCTAAGTTCCTAAGTCAACAACCAAGGGGACTGAGCGGGAAGAAACTAGGGCTTAATCCGATTTAGGAATGTATGCAAACTATTGCCATCGTCGATCCACTAACCGGTCAAAAACTTCACGACATTCAGGCCCACTCGGCCACTGATGTGGCACTGAAGTTCCAAGCGGGTCGCGAGGCTCAACCCGCCTGGAATCAAATAGGACCTGCTGCCCGATCCAAAATTGCTCACAAACTGGTTGATGTTCTAATTGCCAACCAGGAAGAACTGATGGACGTGCTGCAGAGGGAAACTGGCAAGTCCAGAATGCACGCCTTTGAAGAAATAACTGGAGCGCTAGCAGCGATTTCCTACTACGCCAAGGTCACACCAAAACTTCTCAAGCGTAAAAAAGTGCGCGGTGGTGTACCACTGCTAATTACCGCCTATACCGAACCAGCGCCAGTAGGCGTCGTCGGCATCATTACACCTTGGAATTACCCGCTTGCACTCACAATGATGGATGTCATCCCGGCACTACTGGCCGGAAACTCGGTGGTCCAAAAGGCAGACAACCAGACCGCTAAGACTGTCACCATGTCCCGCGATCTAGCTGTGCGAGCTGGAGTTCCAGAAGATGTTTGGCAGGTGGTGCATGGAGACCCAGCGGAGGTTGGTAATGCCGTGACCGACAATGCTGACTATCTAGCTTTCACCGGTTCCACGGCAACCGGACGTTTGGTTGCCCAGCGAGCAGCCAGTCGCTTGATTGGTTATTCGCTTGAACTCGGCGGTAAAAACCCAATGATTGTGATGCCGGGTGCGAACTTGGCTGAGGCAGCCGAAATGGCCATCGCCAGTGCCTTTGGTAATGCCGGTCAGCTCTGCGTTTCAATTGAGAGACTCTACGTTCCAAACCATGCCCTCAAAGAGTTCGAGCAGATCCTAAAGCAGCGAGTCGAAACCCTAAAGGTTGGTGCCTCAAACAAATTTGACTTCGATTTGGGAGCGCTTAGTTCCAAGGCACAACTCGAGCGTGTTTCTGGTTTCGTCGATCGCGCTCAATCCGAAGGCGCAAGACTGGTCACAGGTGGCAAGGCACTGCCTGAGATTGGACCAAACTTCTACGCACCAACTGTCTTGGCAGATATTCCGCACGGCGCAGAAATCCTTCACAAGGAAGTTTTCGGACCCGTCATCGCATTGGTCGGATATGACTCCTTGGATGAGGCAATCGAGCTGGCAAATGCAACCGAATACGGCCTAAATGCAGCGGTAATTGGAGATCCCAAGCAAGCACTGAAGATTGCTTCACGACTTATGGCGGGTTCGGTGAACATCAATGAGGGCTATCGAGCCTCCATGGCAACCATGGCTGCGCCGATGGGCGGAATGAAGCAAAGCGGAATGAATCGAAGAAGCGGCCCTGGTGGTCTGCTTCGCTTCACCGAAAACCGCACAATCGGAGTTGCCAATAAATTACCAATTGGTCTTCCGAGCAGGGCTAAGGATTACCGCAAGATGGCTCCGCTGATGACAAAGCTTGCCAAGTGGATGGGTAAGTTCTAGGTCGATTCCAGATCAAACGGCGGGGTTTCACCCAGCTCCAGTTTTCTCTGCGGTGGTTTTGCTCTGTTCAAAGTATCGGCAACGGTTGGTCGGCGCCTTTCTTCCATCAGCGCTTCCCGCACTATTCGCCTAGGGTCATACTGCCTGGGGTCTAGCTTCTTCCAATCCAAGTCTTCAAACCCGTCACCGAGTTCTTGCTTCATCTGAACTTGGGCGTTATCGATCATGCGTTTGCCCTTTTTTACCCACTCCCCCATTTGCTTGGCGTAATAGGGAAGGCGCTCAGGACCAATTATGAGCACGGCCAGTAAGGCAAGCAGTAAAAGCTTTTCCGCACTCAGACCGAACATACCTAGAGTTTAGCCCGCTGAATACCTAGGTTTTTCCAGATTCAAACCTAAGCTGGTGCCCAAGATGATTGACAAAATTACCAGCTGGAAATTTGCCGAAGATTTCGCCAGTGAGCCGGCTGAAATTCGGGCAGCTCGCCGTAGCGCTAATGAACTGGGGGTTGAGTCGATCACAGAAGCAACTGGCAATCAGCTGGCGGTAATTGCCGGTTTGAGTAAGGCCAAATCAATTGTCGAGGTTGGAACCGGAGCTGGTGTTTCAGGCCTTTGGTTACTCTCAGCCTCGAATGACTCTGTTCTGACAACCATTGACTCAGAGCCTGAGTATCAACTAGCTGCCAGAGAAAACTTCAAGCGCGCTGAAATTGCCAGCTCACGTATTCGAGTAATTTCAGGCAAGGCGCAATCAGTTCTGGCAAACATGGCAGAAGCGGCCTATGACCTTGTTTTTCTAGATCTCAATCCAGTTGATCTGGCTGCAGTTTTACCATTGGCAATTGGTCTGACCAAACCTGGTGGCAGCCTGGTAATCGCCCATGCGCTCTGGCGAGACAGAGTTCCAAACCCCACCCTGCGCGATGAGGAAACATCGGGCATTCGCTCCGCCATGCAAGCGCTAGCTGATAGTGAAGATTTCTTAGTTTCTATTTCACTGGTAGGCGATGGCCTGCTGATTGCAAATAGGCGATAGCTATTTTTTGATGACGCCAGCGAGCACTTTGTGCAATTGCTTGGCCTCTTCTTCGTTGACAGACACCACTAGGCGACCGCCGCCCTCGAGTGGAACCCGCAACACAATCAGACCCCTGGGCTCGCGCTCGGCCTCCATCGGCCCATCACCGGTGCGTGGCTTCATAGCTGCCATGAGATAGCTCTCCTTGGGATTTATCGAAACCACAATTATCCCAGATTCCGCTGGCTAAGCCAACCCACCCTAGACAGAAAGCCAGCTGCGGAGGCCCTTTTCAACATCAAATAGGTGTCCAACTGGCAAATTCTCATTATCAGCATGAGCCAGCGAAGGATCTCCTGGCCCATAGTTGACAGCTGGGATTCCCAGTGCAGAAAAGCGGGCGACATCTGTCCAGCCATACTTGGGCCGAGCTGTGGCTGCGGTGGCGCTGAGAAATTGCTTCGCCAGCTCCGTGTCCAAGCCTGGCCGAGCGCCAGCTGCGATGTCAACAAACTCGATTTCAAAGCCTTGGAAAATTGCTTCGATTTCCGCTTTTGCAGAATCGGGAGTCTTACTTGGTGCAAACCTGTAATTGATTTCCACCTCGCACAGATCAGGAATTACATTGCCCGCTATTCCTGCCTTGATCGAAACCGCATTTAGGCTCTCTCGATACTCCAGACCATCCACAGCAATTGTCTGAGGTTGAAAGGCGGAGAGAATTTCAAGTATTGGGGCTGCTTTGTGGATGGCATTTTCGCCCATCCAAGGCCGAGCAGAATGAGCCTTGACACCTTGGGTTCTGATCAATGCCCTGAGCGTTCCGTTGCAGCCACCCTCCACCAAAGCAGAGGTTGGCTCGCAGAGCACTGCGAAATCGCCCTGCAGAACTTCCGGGTGGTTTCTTGCAAGTCGTCCCAGACCATTTTTGGCGCTGTCGACTTCTTCATTGTCATAAAAAATCCAAGTGACGTCATACTTAGGATCTACCAGTTCGCTGGCTAGCTTGAGCATCACCGCGATACCGCCCTTCATGTCCACAGACCCGCGACCCAAAATAACCTGCTCGCGTTCAAAGTGGTGAAGCTGAGCTGGCAAGTTATTGGCAACAGGAACAGTGTCGATGTGGCCGGCAATCACAACCCGCGCTTTTCCATTATTGGTGCTGGCAACCACGGCATTGCCATCGCGAATCAAAGTCAAGTGAGGAAGAGCCAGGCTTCTTTCAATTTCATCTGCCAGTGGCTTTTCTGAGCCCGACACCGACTCAATGTTGCAAAGGTCCAAGGTCAACTCGACCAGGTTCTTGCTTAGATCGATGGCACTCATGCCCAAAAGGCTACCTGTATTCTGGTTGCGATGAGTGGCTTTCTAAATGACAGTGCCTGGGGGCACGGGCTGGCAACTATTGCTAGCGATGGCACGGTGTTGGATGTTTGGTATCCGGCTCCGAGTCTGGGACCAGCCCCACAGTCAGACCTGCAGTGGTTTCCGCCCAAGGAATTAGATCTGGTGGCGGGCGAAGATTCGCTTCGAGAGGTCAGAACCGAAGTAATCAGGCACGAAGTTGAGCTATCACTGCCGGTTACCTCAACTGCCGATGCTTATTTGCGACTTCACCTTTTGTCACATTTATTAGTCAAACCAAACTCCATTAATCTCGAAGGCCTCTTACCTAATTTGCCAATAGTTATCTTCACCAACCGAGGACCTGTCTTGCCAGAGGTTTATCAGCGCAAAGCACTTGAGTTTAGGAAAGAAGGCGTTGCTGCCCATTCACTGGATAAATTCCCAAGGCTGATTGACTACGTGACGCCAACTAAAGTTCGGATCGCCGATACAAGTCGAGTTCGTCTCGGTGCTCACTTGTCACCAGGCACAACCATCATGCACGAGGGTTTTGTCAACTTCAATGCTGGAACTCTGGGAACCTCAATGATTGAGGGACGAGTGTCTCAAGGGGTGGTAATTGGTGATGGTTCCGACATTGGAGGTGGTGCCTCAATCATGGGAACCCTCTCCGGAGGGGGCAAAAACAAGGTGACAATTGGCGAAAGGGCTCTGCTCGGAGCCAACTCTGGGGTTGGTATTTCTATTGGCGACGACTCAGTAGTTGAAGCGGGACTTTATCTAACCGCTGGCACCAAGGTAAAACTCATTGTCGATGACAGATCTCAAATTGTTAAAGCCAGCGAACTCAGCGGTATGCCCGGGTTGTTATTTAGAAGAAATAGCCAATCAGGTGCTGTCGAGGCTATTGCTCGCGATGGGGTTGGTATTTCGCTCAATTCCGACTTGCACGCCTAAGAGCTAACCGAATCCCAACCTCTGGGAGCTAGCGGCTCGGAGTCAAGATAGACACCACTGCCCACTTCGACTGCGCCAATTTTTCTAAATCCCATCGGCACTGAGTCCGGCGAGAAGGTGGCAAGAAAACCATGATCTTCTCCCCCATACAAAACCCAATCCAGAGGATCAACGGTTTTGACATCTCTAGCACTAATTGACTGCGCAGCCTGTTCCAAAACCGCAGAGTATCCATGCAAGTCGAGGCGGTTAATTCGCAGCAAAACATTAGATGCTGCAGCTAAACGATTGGCATCAAGGGCAAGCGAATCTGAAATGTCCAGCATCGACTTAGCTGTTGAACCAACTGCTAAAGAAATCGGGGGCTTTGGTCTGAGTTGAACTGCAACCAATTCCGGATAGCTGGCAGCTAGCGACTTGTCATCGTGCAGCAGTAAAGACAGGCCTGCTGCCGCTTTGCCGAGAGTTCCTGCCACCGCCAAAACATCACCAGGCTGAGCGCCAGAACGCAGGATTGGCTTTTGAGTTTGCAAATCTCCGTGCGCGGTGACTGCAACAACTATTTGATCGGCAAGAGCTAGGTCCCCACCTACCACCGCTGCGCTGGGAGCCAGCTCGTCCAGCGCAGCTTGCAGTCCCTTAGCAAAATCTTCTAACCAACTCAATTTAGTTTCGCGTGTAATCAGCAGGGCGACAACGAGTGAAATCGGCTGGGCACCCATAGCCGCCACATCCGAAAGATTGGTTGCTGCGGCTTTGTAGCCAATGTCATATCCCGTTGAAAAGTCTGAACGAAAGTCACGTCCCTCAACCATCGAGTCGGTGGTGACCACAAATTGATTTGAGCTGAGGCCGATTACGGCAGAATCATCTCCGGATTCAATGATTGTCGATTCCACTGGCTTGAAGTGACGAAGCGTTTGCGCCAGTGCGCTTTTTTCGCCTACTTCAAAGACAGTTTTGCCCTCATACTCCACCAGACAACGCTAGCCTTAACCCGATGCGAATATTGCTTGTTTTTTCTATTCTCCTACTCAGTGGTTGCACTGCAACCGTGAATCTAGAGGCGGCAGAAGATGCCAACAACCCAGCCTGTGCTGAAGTTATGGTTCGTTTACCAGATGTGCTGGGCGAGCATGAAAAGCGATTGACAAACTCTCAGTCAACCTCGGCGTGGGGCAATCCAGCAGCGGTTTTGCTGCGCTGTGGACTACCGAAAGTGACAATTTCAGATCTGCCCTGTGTTACAGCCGGCAACTTTGACTGGCTGGTAGATGACTCACAAGCACCCAGCTATCGGTTTATTTCTTACGCAACCGACCCAGCGGTAGAAGTTGTAGTGGATTCAGATGTGGCATCCGGAGTTACAACCCTCGAAAGCTTGGAAGCAGCGATTGGGGTAATTGACCAGTCGAAACGCTGCACTTCAATCAGCAATTAGCGCTGAGTTACCAATCCAGTCTGAATCAGGGTCTCGACTAACTCAGAGTAAGTAACACCCGATGCTTTTAGTAATGATGGATACATTGAAATTGGTGTGAAGCCCGGCATCGTATTAATTTCAGTAATTACGAATCCTTTTTCGGTAAGAAAGAAATCGGTTCGAGCTAGGCCTGAACAGCCAATCGCCCGAAATGCAGTGATTGCGGCATCATGCATTTGCTTTAGCTGATCTTGACTGATGTTGGTTGGCACCAATAGCTCGGCTGAATTATCGATGTATTTGGCCTGGTAGTCATAAAACTCACTTCCGTGAAGCTTGATTTCGCCAGCTAGGGAAACCTGGAGAGATCCATCTGCGCGTTCCAGAACGGAACACTCAACTTCTCTACCAACTACCTGCTTCTCGACCAAAATCTTGTCGTCGAATTCAAAAGCACCCTCGATTGCTGCTCGCAGTGCTGCTTTTTCCTTCACCTTGGTGACTCCAACCGAAGATCCAGACCTTGCGGGCTTTACAAAGCAAGCTGGGGAAATATAAGCCTCCGCTTTGGCAAGTAGTTTTGCCGAATCCAAGTTCCAAGACTGCCTGTCGATAACCATTTCCTCAGCCACCGCGAGGCCCGCCTGCCGAAAAATCCGCTTAGAGTAAACCTTGTCCATGGCCAGCGCCGAAGCTAAAACACCATTTCCGACATACTGAATTCCACAAAGTTGGAGTAGCCCTTGGATGGTTCCATCTTCGCCGTTGACACCGTGTAAAACTGGAAATGCGATGTCTATCTCCCCAAGTGATTCACCGCTGACAAGCTTTAGCTCTCCCCCACCAATCGGCATTATGACCTCGGGTGAGGCTTCGCTCACCTTCGGGTAATCAGTCAATTTCCAGTGCGAATCAATGTTGTGTAGAACGAAACGTCCGGTCGGTGTGATGCCGATAGGGACAACCTCATACTTTTTCTTATCTATTGCCGAATAAACACCCAGCGCACTGACACAGGAAACAGAGTGTTCCGGTGATGCACCGCCGTAAATTAGCGCGAGCTTGATCAATTTCCCACCTCACAGCTATCTGGCCCATTAGCCAAACTCGCTACAAACTTTGGGCTCATTCTGCCAGCTGAACTACTTTCTTCAACTGAAGCATCGATGGTCATTTCGGTTTCCTGAAATTGCCGGTCTCGTCTTGTTCGTGTTCAGCTGGATCCCAAAGTTTGGCAGGTGGTGTTTCTCCGCGCATCTGACCAACTAACGAGGCAATGGTTTTCATAACCTTGCCAGTTGCATCATTGACCTGCTCGATGGTCGGATTGGTTCCTATGTCAAGGTAGATCGGATCGCCAATTTTTACTCGAACAAGATGAAAAGGATTGGGTCTGAACTTTAGATTGTAATTTCCTAAGACCTTGTGAACTCCCCAGTGCGCGGCTGGCACAATTGGCACGCCGAGTTCTGCTGCCATGCGGATGGCACCTGTTTTGCCACGCATTGGCCACAAATCCGGATCCCTGGTTAGCGTCCCCTCAGGAAACACAACCACTACTTGACCAGCCCGAACGAATTCTTTGGCGGCCCGAAGCGGCTCTTCGTTCGACTTGCCACTTCTAAAAACAGGAATCTGTCCGACCTTGGGTAGCAAAAAGCCAAGAATCGGAACCTTAAATAGAGAAGCCTTTGCCAGGTAATGGGGAACTCTCTTCATGTGCAGATAGACCGAGTATGCAAAAGCAAGCGGATCTAAATAGCTCAGGTGATTACCAACCAAGACATAGCCGCCCTTTGGAAGTTTCTCTACTCCTTCGGTCTTTATGCGCATGGTCAGACGAAGAAGCGGTGCCAAGACTGCGGCTACCAAGACAAAAAGCAGGTTATTTTCCCGTTTGGGGACTTTTGGCACTGCTAACTCAGACACTGTTAGGCCTCGAACTCGAAGTCTGCGCCTAGGTCCTCAAGCTTGTTCAGGAACTTTTCGTAACCACGAGAGATGAGTTGAACATTGCTCACTTTGGAAGTTCCCTTGGCAGCCAGCGCTGCTACGACGTGCGAAAAACCTCCTCGAAGGTCCGGAACCACAATGTCAGCGCCAACCAGTTCAGTTGGTCCTGATACAACCGCTGAGTGATTGAAGTTGCGCTGTCCAAAACGGCAAGGGTGACCTCCCAAGCATTCACGGTAAATCTGAATATTTGCACCCATCTTTCTAAGTGCCTCGGTAAAGCCAAATCTTTGCTCATAGACGGTTTCGTGAACGATGGATAAACCGTTAGCTTGAGTCAGCGCAACCACCAGCGGCTGCTGCCAGTCAGTCATGAAGCCAGGGTGGACATCGGTCTCGATAACGACCGGTTGAAGCTCTGAGCCGGGGTGATAAAAGCGAATGCCCTTTTCTTGAATTTCAAATTGACCGCCGACTTTCCTAAAGACATTTAGGAAGGTCATCATGTCAACCTGATTTGCGCCGGCGACAAAAATATCTCCGCCAGTTGCGAGCGCCGCAGCTGCCCAGGACGCTGCTTCATTACGATCCATAATCGCCCGATGAGTAAAGCCTTTTAGCTCCTTGACCCCTTCGATTCGAATGGTGCGGTCAGTGTCGACAGAGATGATTGCGCCCATCTTTTGAAGAATGGAAATTAGATCAATAATCTCAGGCTCAATGGCAGCACCTGTCAGCTCTGTTTTCCCCTCAGCCGTGGTCGCTGTGAGCAGAACCTGCTCGGTTGCGCCAACCGAAGGATAAGGAAGGGTAATTTTGGTTCCCCGCAGCCCGTTTGGTGCGCTCAGTCTGGTGCCGCCCGGCAACTTTTCAATTACCGCACCAAAATCTCTCAAAACATCAAAATGAAAATCCACGGGTCGCGAACCAATTTCGCAGCCGCCTAAACCTGGAATGAAAGCTTCACCGAGTCGGTGTAGAAGTGGGCCACAGAACAAAATTGGAATTCTGGAGGAGCCTGCAAAGGCATCAATGTCAACCATTCGTGCCTGCTCAACATTGGAAGGATCGAGCAGCATGTCGCCGGTCTTTTCGTCATGGGTAATGGAAACACCATGCAAGTTCAGCAGATTGGAAACAACCTCAACATCTGAGATGTGTGGAACGTCCAGTAAGCGGCTGGGTGTCTCGCCGAGTAGCGATGCAACCATCGCCTTGGTCACCAGGTTCTTGGCTCCCTTGAGGTCAACCTGCCCCCTCAGCGGCTTGCCACCCTTGATGGTGATTTGGCTCAATCAAACTCCTTTGGCAGGGAGGGTAGTGGGTCTCCACGACTCTCTTCTGGCCTCATAGGCGGCTATGGCAGCTTCATTTTGAAGGGTGATGCCAATGTCATCTAGGCCCTCCATCAGCCGCCACTTAGTGTATTCGTCTATCTCAAACGAGACCACAGTGTCGCTGAATCTAACCTCCTGGGCTGGCAAATCCACCTGCAATTCCAGTCCAGGATTGGCCTCCATCGCCTGCCACAGAAGCTCCGTATCAGACTCACTAATCACACCTGCAATTAGCCCCTGTTTGCCAGCATTGCCTCGGAAGATGTCTGCAAACTTAGAGCTAAATACAGCCTTAAATCCGTAGTCACGTAGAGCCCAAACAGCGTGCTCTCGCGATGAGCCGGTGCCAAAGTCACTTCCAGCAACCAACACTTGAGCATTTTTATACGGCGCCTGGTTTAGCACGAAATCTGGTTCATTTCTCCAGTGTGCAAAAAGACCGTCTTCGAAACCTGTCTTGGTGATGCGTTTTAGATAAACAGCAGGAATGATCTGATCAGTGTCAACGTTACTTCGCCGCAGCGGAGCACCAACTCCCGAGAAAACTGAAATTCTCTCCATTAGTTCTCCACATCTGAAGGGGCAGAGAGGGTGCCTCGAATTGCAGTTGCCGCTGCCACCAGAGGCGATACCAGGTGAGTACGCGCACCCTTACCCTGTCTACCCTCAAAGTTTCTGTTGGAAGTTGAGGCGGCCCGCTCACCCGGAGCAAGCTGATCGGGATTCATTCCAAGACACATCGAACAACCAGCAAAGCGCCACTCCGCTCCAAATTCTTTGAAGATCTTGTCCAAACCCTCTTCTTCGGCCTGCAGACGAACCTTCTGTGAACCGGGCACAACCATCATGCGGACACCGTCAGCCTTTTTCTTTCCCTTGATGATGGCTGCTGCAGCGCGCAGGTCTTCGATTCGAGCATTTGTGCAGGAACCCAGGAAGACCGTATTGACTGCAATGTCCTTCATCTTGGTACCAGGCTTGAGGTCCATATACTCAAGCGCTCGCTCGGCGGCAGCACGCTCCGCTGCATCTTGCATCCGGGCAGGATCTGGCACGCTGTCTAATAGTGAAACGCCTTGGCCAGGGTTAGTTCCCCATGTAACAAATGGATCCAAGGTGTTGGCATCGATGAAGACCTCTGCATCAAATTTTGCGCCATCATCTGTCTTGAGCGTCTTCCAATACTGCATTGCTAAGTCCCAGTCATCACCTTGGGGAGCATGCGGACGTCCCTTGAGATACTCAAAGGTGATGTCATCTGGTGCCACCATGCCCGCTCTAGCACCTGCCTCGATTGACATGTTGCAGATGGTCATGCGCCCTTCCATCGACAGCGAGCGAATGGCACTGCCACGGTATTCAAGGACGTAACCTTGTCCACCGCCGGTCGAAATCTTTGCAATCACGGCAAGAATGATGTCTTTGGCGGTAACCCCTGGCCGCAATGTTCCCTCCACGTTGATTGCCATGGTCTTGAACGGCTTCAATGGCAGGGTCTGAGTTGCCAAAACATGCTCAACTTCGCTGGTGCCAATTCCCATGGCCAGCGCACCAAAGGCCCCATGAGTGGAAGTGTGGGAATCGCCGCACACCACAGTCAAACCGGGCATGGTAAGGCCCAACTGGGGGCCAACAACGTGAACAATGCCTTGATTCTTATCCCCCAGGGAATGAATGCGGATACCGAACTCTTCGGAGTTGTTTCTGAGAGCCTGCACTTGGGTCCGAGAGGTTGGCTCAGCTATCGGTAGATGGATGTCAATAGTTGGGGTGTTGTGATCTTCGGTTGCGATTGTCAGATCTTTTCTGCGCACATCCCGATTGGCTAGTCGCAAACCATCAAATGCTTGCGGGCTGGTCACTTCGTGAATCAGATGCAGATCGATGTAGAGCAAATCAGGCGCACCGTTTTCACCCTTGACCACTACGTGGTCATTCCAAAGCTTTTCAGCCAGGGTCAGGGGCTTGCTCATTCTCAATCACCTCGCGAGTGCGTGAAAGACAAGTTTAGAGCAAGCACTAGATTTGTCAGGTGGAGCCAATCAAGGCGGAAGAACTCGCCAAAATACAGGCCAAAACTGTCCGAACCCTAGCCATTGGGCAAGCACTGGGTGGATTTGGTTTTGGGTCAACTTTGTCGGTTGGTGCCATCATGGCCACTGAGTTATCAGGTTCAGCTGCTTGGTCGGGAGCAGCCGCAACGCTGAGCACCCTTGGCTCGGCTTTCGTTGCAATCCCACTTGCAAACATCGCCGCTAGACGCGGACGAAGATACGCTCTGGCAACTGGTGCAGGCTTGGCGATTTTTGGCGCTATCGGAATGATTCTTGCTGCCACCTTTAGATCTTTTCAGATGGAGCTGGCTGGTCTTTTCTTACTGGGTGCTGCAACTGCGGTCAGCCTGCAAGCCAGGTTTGCTGCGGCAGATATTCCAACTAGTAGACCAAAAGCTAAGGACATTTCAATTGTGGTTTGGGCAACAACGCTTGGTGCAGTTGTGGGACCAAACCTAATTGCTCCCGGGGAGTCGCTTGGCTTAGGGTTGGGGCTGGCTCACCTAGCTGGTCCATTTGTCTTGACGATTGTTGCTCAAACTCTTTCAACGGCATTCTTTTGGTTTGGCCTAAAGCCAGATCCGCTGTTACTAGCGCAGGAGATAACCGGTGGCGACGGGATAGTGAGCAAAAGAAAATTCCGAGAGGCAATTTCAATCATACGAAGTAAGCCAATCACAGCGTTTGCGGTGGTTAGCATTGCGCTAAGTCACATGGTGATGGTCTCAGTAATGTCTATGACTCCCGCTCATCTCAGTGTTGAGGGACACTCGCTGGCGGATGTTGGCTTTACGATTTCGCTCCACGTAGCTGGCATGTATGCATTTTCTCCAGTCTTTGGAATCATCAGCGATAAATTTGGGGCAAGGCCAACTATCTTGCTGGGCCAGCTGATTCTTCTTATTTCTCTGGCAGTGTCTGGCTTTGGCGCAAATAACTTTTCCTTTGTGGCTGCCGGATTATTTTTACTTGGATTTGGCTGGTCTGCAGGGACTGTTGCGGCCAGTGCGCTTCTCAGCCAGGAACTAGCAACTGAGGAAAAACCAGTGGTGCAAGGATTTAGTGATTCACTGATGAGCCTCTCCGGGGCATTCGGTGGTGCCATTTCGGGAACCATTTTGACTATTTTTGGATTTGCTGGACTGAACGCAGCGGCACTGCTACCGGTTGTCCTAATAGTGGTTGCAGCGGGCTATTCGCGAAGGTGGCAATAAAAAGAAATCCCGCTTCTGAGATTTTGTCATCAGAAGCGAGATTTGTGACCCCAAGGGGATTTGAACCCCTGCTACTGCCGTGAGAGGGCAGCGTCCTAGGCCGCTAAACGATGGGGCCGAATTGC
>JACCEA011704485.1_pt1 | contig 36199 bp, 30 predicted proteins | sample 7449851 | NCBI WGS metagenome assembly JACCEA01 (sample SAMN15323453, study PRJNA562643) | freshwater metagenome | isolation source: river surface water | place: USA:Blue River Watershed | collected 2017-08-18 | reverse complement strand
TTTTTACGTGAATTGAGAATGTAGGCCCGATAGCCATCGGGATGAGAGTGGAGAGTGGAGAATTTAGAATGGAAGGGGAACTTAATTAAAAACTAGCGAGTTTTTCCTTTTTGAAAACCTTACGGTAAGTATCGTAGACGTAATTTAGCCACTTTTCGTCATTTGGATAGTCGTGGTACCAATGTGGTGGGAGATCGATGATTTGCTTCATTTCATCGACAGTTATTCCCAATTTTTTGGCAATATATTCAATTTCACGGTCAACTACTTCTTGATTAAAGGGGCTAGTTTTTAAGATTTCGAGGGCTTCTTCTCTGGAAATCGATCCTGCACAAATCTGGGAGGATAAAGTCGCTCTTCGGTAATCTATGTTGAATTTTTTAAATAAATAGTAAGACTGAATAAATCCAGTATACTTGGACTCATAATGCTTACCGCCGTAATTTTTCCAATTCAACTCCTTTTCTAAAAGTGAAATGGCTTCCATTTTGTCGTAGGAAACATAATTTAATAGATAAACCATTTTGATTTTCTTCACCAACTTGTAGTACATTTCGCTTCGAAAGCCAAAAGTTGGAAAGGTTTTTATTTTCCCTTTTCCAAAGGTTTTGTGAATATGTTTGAAATATGTTAGGTCCTTTGCATTGTAATGCCAATGTTTGGGTAGAATTCCTTCTGTTGCAAAATTGCCGCCGCTGATAATGTATTTGGCACCATACTTATGTGCAACTTTGTGTAAACAAGATAAAATGGCAATATCTGTTGGGGTATCCGCTTCAGGAACAGATGCTTTTAAAAAAGCCAATTGAATTTCTTTGAATTCCTCCCAATCCAACACATAACTTTCGTAATCAATTCCTAGAATTTGAGCAATGTTCCGAATATTTTGTACAGCCTCTTCTGAATTCCAACCATTGTCCATGTGAACGCCCAAAACGCGTAAACCATTTTTTTTTGCAAGATAGGCAACGTATGAACTGTCAATACCTCCACTTAACCCAACAACACAATCGTATTGACGACCTTTACTTCCCGATTTTATTTCGTTTATTAAGGCTTTAAACTGGATATCCGTTTCTTCTCCTTTGTAGCTGTGAGCCGCACGTACATTCAAATATTCTGAACAATGGTTACAAATTCCTGCATCATTGAATCTTATGATGGGATCCGTAGTATCCATTAAACATCGTTGGCATATTTGGTACGTAGTCTGCACTTTGTGCAAATGTAATGTAAGGCGTGAGATTAAAAAAATAACCTGTCGTTAAATTTAGGTCAAATTCAGTGAGCAAAGCGAATTAATTACAAACGTGTAGTGCTCTTAACCTTGATTTCTTGACTTGGATAATTAATCAAAACACCTCTATGTTTTCCTTGATAAACAAAAAGAGAACCTGCCGCGTATCCGTTAAAAGGATGTAGTTGGTGAAGAGATTTAATGTCTTCCATTGAGCCAGCACCTCCTAAAATGGTAACAGGAATACTTATTTTCTTTGCAACAGCTGCTGATATTTCATGATTGTAACCTGTCATTTTACCATCCTGAACTATGGATTGAATAATCAACTCTCCAGCACCAAAATCTTGCATTTTTTTTACAAAGCTTTCAAGGTCAATCGAATGTGCTTTGCTTCCAGAATGACTATAAAGTTTTGTTCCGCCGAAGAATGATTTTCCAACATCCATGCAAACGGCAATTGTAGAAGAACCAAATTCTTGACTTGCTTCTTGAATGAATTCAGGCCTGTGAAGAGCCTCTGAACAAATCACTACTTTTTCTGCTCCTGCATGGATAAGATTCTCGATTTGTGAAAGCGAGTTTATCCCACCACCAACTCCAAACGGCATATTTGCTTCTTCACCTATGTCTTTAACAAGCTGAACATCCACACATCGGTTATTTTTTGTTGCTTCAATATCCAAAAAAATGATTTCGTCGGCCTCTAATTCGTTATAAATACGAACGGCATTAATAGGGTCACCAATGTATTTATGGTTTTTAAATTGAATAGACTTTACCAATCCATTATTCTTCAAAAGCAGTACAGGTATAATTCTCGGTCGATACATTTTGAGGTTAAAGTTACTCGTTTACTCCGAACTTTTGACAAGTTGAATTACATTTCAAGAGAGAAAACTTAGCGTCACTAACACAACGGAATTGTTTCTATTTTTGTGCTATGGTAGGTATTGTGAATTACGGTATGGGGAATCTACATTCTATTCAGAGAAAATTGCATTTGTTGCATACTGATTTCAAAATAATTGAAAATCCAGAGGAAGTTACCACATGCGAACGTTTGATTTTACCAGGGGTTGGACATTTCGGTATGGCCATGCAACGTTTGGAAGAAAGAAACCTACTACCCGCTTTACATACATTCGTTAAAGATCAGGAAAAACCGATTCTCGGAATTTGCTTAGGCATGCAATTGATGACAGCGTTTAGTGAAGAAGGAATGTCTCCAGGACTCGGTTGGATTCCCACCAAAATTGTGCGATTTAAGGTGAGTAATCCAGAACTAATTAAAGTGCCACATATAGGTTGGAACACTGTTGAGGCAAATAATAATAGCCGATTATTGGAAACAAACAACGATGAATTTTACTTTGTCCATAGCTTTCATGCAGAACCTCTAACTGATAATGAAATTGTAGTGCATTACACAAACTACGAAGAGAACTTTGTATCTGGTTTTGAAAAAAAGAACATTTTCGGTGTACAGTACCATCCTGAAAAAAGTCATCAACAGGGGTTGAACTTAATCAACCGGTTTTTGACTGTTTGATAAACTTACACTTTTAAATACTCTACTATTGTCTGACGAAAACTGTGCTTGTTATTGTAAAGAACGGTCACTTTGCCTTCTGTCTGAGGGGAAGATGGCTGTTAATTGATTAAAAATAATAAGTCACCCTCTCTGACGGAGTCTGATACTCGTCAGAGTCGTCAGACCTCAGTCCTCCCTTCTGCCTTTTCGGCAGACAGGCATAGGAGGAAGAAAATCCACTAATTCTTTAAAATCTTTACTGTTTTGGAGTTCGCTCCATCGGAAAAAGTACACGCCGACGCAGAGATTGCGCATGGATTAATATTCAATTAAAATATAGGAATTTGCCATTTGACTATCTTTTCTTTTCCCTCAAAAGAAAAGAAACAAAAGAAAACTCGTCGCTGTATTTTACTCCTTTCGCTCCACTCTTGAAATTGTCACCATTTCGGTGATCCTTCGGCTTCCTCATGGTACCGACATTTCCATTCGATACACTCAATCCGAAAAATAAGGCGACCCTTTTAATCCACTAATTCTTTAAAACCTTAACTGTTTTGGAAGTGACTCCATCGGAAATTTGGAAATAATACACGCCGGTGCGGAGGTTAGGAATGGAGAGGGTTGGCGTGTGGAGACCGGAAGAGAATACATATATACTATCTTTTTTGGCATTGCCCCAAAAAAAGCCTGTCCGCCGAGGAGGAAAACAAAAAATCCCGATAGCTATCGGGACTAGCGCTGGAAAGATTCAACTACCCCATCTTCCTAGTTGCTAAAATTTCTGAAACTCGCTTTCGTGCCTCAGCTCAAACAGCCGGCCACGGCCGACAGGCCACAAATTTTAACGCAACTTCGTCGAGTGGGTACCCAGTTTAATCTTTCAAGGCGCGGAGATTGTGGTAATGGGTATATTTTTCTCTTCGTTTAGTAAAAAACAATAATTAATTAAATGAGGAAAAAATAATATTTTGTGTATTCAATTAAACATATTAAATTTATATTTGTATATCTAGATAAACATAATGAATGAAATATTAACACAGTCTGCGACTTTACTTAGACAAAAACTTCCAGAATTTAAGCGGTTTTTGTTTGAAGAAATTCATTGGTCATCTCGATTAATTGGAATCAAAGGGGCACGAGGAACCGGAAAGACAACGTTGCTGTTACAATGGCTGAAATCTTTGAATAAAAACAACAATCAAGTTGCCTACTTTTCTTTGGATGACGTTTATTTTACAAAATACTCATTAAAGGAAACTCTTTTAGAATTTCACGCCAAAGGTGGGGAAATTGTCGTGTTGGATGAAGTGCATAAGTATCCCAATTGGTCACAAGAAATTAAAAACATCTATGATTTTTACGCGGATCTGCAAATCGTTTTTACAGGCTCATCAATCATTGATTTAAAAAAACAAGAAGGTGATTTAAGTCGACGCGCTTTGATGTATGAATTACCAGGATTGTCTTATCGCGAGTTTTTAAGCTTAAAAGGAATAAAGGGGTTGCGAACTTACTCAATTGAAGAAATCGTAACGAATCAACAAAAGATATATGATTCCCTTCCTGCGAAATTCAAACCCTTAGAACATTTTGCAGAATACAACCAAATTGGCTATTACCCTTTTCTCTTGGATGAGCCTTTAACAAGCCATAGAAGAATGAATCAACTCATTCGAACTGTTGTGGAATATGACATGGCAGAACTTAAGGATTTTGATGTTCGAAATGCAAAAAAAATGTTGCAACTTCTTTATATCATCGCTCAACAAGTTCCTTTTAAACCCAATATCTCAGACCTCGCTCAAAAAACTGGTATTCACCGAACCACACTCTATAACTATTTGGAGTTTCTTCAAGAGGCTAAATTAATTTCATTGGTTTATTCTACAGGAAGAAGCACGACGGTTTTGCAAAAAGCGGATAAAATTTATTTAAACAACCCAACTTTAGCATTCGCACTTGCGGAAGAGAAAGCGAATATCGGAAACATTAGAGAAACATTTTTTTATTCACAGGTGTCTCAATTAACAACAATTGAACTTCCTAAAATCGGAGACTTTTTAGTTGATAATAAATATGTATTCGAAGTAGGTGGAAAAAACAAGACCCAAAAGCAAATACAGGATTTGGATAATGCTTACATCGTTAAGGATGATATCGCATTTTCTTCAGGAAATGTTATTCCACTTTGGTTGTTTGGTTTTTTGTATTAGTTTTTTTCTGTAGGCAATATTCTTAAATGCTTCGGCAAAAAAAGTAAGAAAAGAATTAATCTTGGTTTTTCTTTTTTGGCATCGCCTCCCTGTTTTTTCATGTTACCCTCTCTGACGGAGTCTGATACTCGTCAGAGTCGTCAGACCTTAATACTCCCTTCTGCCTTTATCGGCAGACAGGCATAGGAGGAAGAAAATCCACTAATTCTTTAAAACCTTTACTGTTTTGGAGTTCACTCCATCGGAAATTTGGAAATAATACACGCCGGCGCGGAGGTTGCGCATGGAAAGGGTTGGCGTGTGGAGACCGGAGGCGAATAGCTCAGTGCTTAATTGCACGATGCGACCAGTTTCGTCCGTTAAGGACGTGGTAATCGTAGATTCTTCGGAAACGATGAGCGTGTAGGTAATGTCATCGTTGGTTGGGTTGGGGTAAATGGGTAATAAAACGAAGTTGCCGCCCTCGGTGTTGAGGCAGGAGATGTTGTTACTCAATTCCGTTTCGATGAGTTGGTAATCGTTGTAGGATGTGGCTTCCACACACAAATAACTTATTTCATTGTCTTGTGTAGAAACGAAGGCCGATGGATTGGCATTGAATAAATAAATTCTGCTTTCACCCGGTGCTAAGGATTCCGTTTCGGTTTCGAGAATTGGAGATGAATTGTACAATTTCAACAATAGATCCGTTTGGGTGATTTCTACAAAACCAAGGTTGCGCAACTCCACTCCTACTTTGTAGAAACCGTTGATATCTTGCACAAACAATTGATTGATTGCTAAATCGATGCGTGGTTCGTTGACCTTTACGTATTGGTATGCGGTATCTTTACAGCCAATGGCGTTTTGAATGGCTAGATAAGTTAAGATGCTATCTCCTATGAAGGAAGAAGCAAACCCCGTTGCTTCTACAGGCTCAGCAACCGTTGTTTGGATGATGATGCCATTTCCGAGGTTCCATTCGTAGGAAGTACCACCAAGGCTGTTGTTGGTGAAAACGACCGGTACTCCTGCTACCACCGTGGTTGGACTTACTGAATAAGCCGCATTGATTTCCGGTTGAACGTTGACAATGATCAGCGTATCCGTCGTGCAACCTTGATCTGAAGTTGAAGTTAGATTTAGGTATTGAACACCTGTGGTGACAAACTTATACGCAGAACTTGATCCTTCTAGCGGATATTGTAGGTTTACCAACCAATCTGTTTGTGCGATGCTGCCCAATGGAATGGTACTTTGGTTTTCAAAAGTTGTCCAGGTGTTTTTGCAGGCAGGACCTACTTGCCACCCCAAAATTGGTTTCGGATGAATGGTAATGGTTTGCGAAAGCGAATCTTGGCAACCGTTGTTTGCGGTTACTACCAATTCTACTTCGTAATCTCCGTAGGCTTGATAGACTTTCTGAAAGTTTGGGTTGTTGGCTTGTGTGCCGTCTCCGTAAGACCAATGACTATTAACAATAGAAAATGTATCGGCGATACTACTGTTGTTCGCAAAGTTCACCGCACTTAGCTCACAGGTATTGGTAAATGAAAAATCTGCAATTGGTTGAGGTTGGATGTACACTGCTTGAACGACTGTATCTCGGCAACCGTTGATGTCTTCAGCTTGGAGGGAAACGTTGTAAGTTCCGGTGGTTCCGAAAACGTGAGTTGGGTTTAGAGAGGTACTTGTAGAGTTATCGTCGAAAGACCAAAGTTGAGAACTCAAAGATGAGGGTTGAGCGTTGGATGCAGTGAACTCGACGGCATCGTAGGGGCAGAATTTTTCTGTGGTTAAAGAAATAACTGGTTTAGGGTGAACGACCAAGGGGAAGGAGGTGGTACTACTACAGCCTTCGAGGGTTTGCACGAGTAAAGTTACGTTAAATACCCCGGACGTATCAATGCTAAAATTACCTGAGCTGCCATCGAGCGTATCGCCATTGCTGATTAACCAGGTCTTAGAGCTAATAGTGCCGTTGCCATTTGGCACAAAGCTATTATCCAAATAACTACCCGGTGAAAACTGGCACAAGGTATCTGAAAATGCAAATTGTAAAGTTGGAGACGTTCCAATAACCGTTACCTCAATGGTATCTCGGTTTTGGCAGTTGTTGGTATTGGTTACTTCTAAAATATACAGCGCAGAGGTATCTACTGCTTGGATTGCTTGTGTATTGCCCGTGTTCCAGGCATATTCTGTTATGCCAGCAGGTGCATTTTGCAGTTGGATGTTGTTACCTGAGCAGAGGGAAGTGTCTGCGCCGAGGGTTAAGTTATAAAGAGTTGAATCTATTGCTACTGAGAACAAATTCGAATTAATAATACACCCTTGTTGGTTTTGAAACTCAACAAAATAATTATTACCTGCATATACTTGATTGGTAATATTGGGATTACAGTTATTCCATTTAATGAAGGTATGATTTTGAGGGATATGCGCCGTCAGGAAACTTGGGCCATTGTAGCATTCATATTCAACATCTGAAAATATATTCATTTTCGGATTATTCACCACAATTGTATCTCTCGATGTTCTTCCAAAAATATCTGTCGTTTGAACCCAATAGCTTCCAGGTTGGCTTACTTCAATACTTTGAGTTGTTGCTCCTGTGCTCCATAAAAAGTTAGTGTATATATTAGAAGCTGTTAAAGTTTCATTTACACAAGTTCCATTGTTTTGATAATTGGGCGTAATGTCTGCACCTAAATTTACTGGTGGCGCATATTTGTCCATAATGTATTTCTCAACCAAACTTTGTTCATTTGCTGTTAGAACGCGATTATAAAAAACATATTCGGGCATCTCTCCATTGAAAAATTGACCATTATTAAATCCTCCAATCATTAAATTATCGTTAATTGACCCAATTGCCGATATCCCATTCGATGAAGTAAGTGCACCATTTTTCTTCAATTTAATTTGCGATGCTTCCACATTTCTTGATAACAGCATAAACTGATTTAAATCAAATAATGTATTGTGATTAATTACGGATGATAAAACATAAGATCGAAATAAATTATTATCTGGAGTTACATATACCTGAAGGAATGGGGTATTAGGATGAATAATCAAACTATGATTTGGGCCATTTGGATTTCCATTCCTCTTTACCATAAAAAACTCAGATCTGTATGATGAACTAAAGGATGAAGTATTTAACTGATCATTTATAAATTGAATTGAGGGTTTCCCATTAATACTATTATTGACTAGAGTTGGCTGTAATGAGATAGTATTTTGATTCGCATGAATGTTATTTCCACTTAAATCGTTAACCTGACTAATATTGGCTCCATTAGTCACAACATTTTCGGCATTATACCAAATCTTAAGATCTGAAATATCGGTTGGTTCAAAAATTCGGAATTTTCCTAAATTAGAAGTAAAATTTTGACCATTTACCGATGCAATTACTTTCCAAAACCAGAGACCCGAAACCAAATTACCAACCAATTGATGAGTTGTAGTTGATGTAAAAAACTGTTGAACTCCTAAACTAAATGTGGAATCCATTGAAAGGATCACTTGATAATTAGAAATGCCTTCAATACCATTCCAACTAAACAATGGAGTTCGATCCGATAATAACTCGTTGTTTCTAGGCCAAATTACGGTCAAGGCATTTGAATAATTTGTTAAATTTTCGGTTAGGACAAGTTGTGTATTACTTGTATCCATACAACCGTTTTGGTCAGTTGCTATTACGCTTATAGGAAAAGTACCTGATTCATTATAAATATGATTCGGTATTGCTGAGGTGCTTGTGACATTTTGACCCAAATTCCAAAAATAATTTTGAATGTAATTTCCGTAATTTTGAATTGTGAAACTTATTACATCAAAGAGACAATCTCCTAACACATTTATATTGATATTTGGATTTGGAAAAACCTGTAAAGTCTGATTCAAGACAACCTCACATCCATTAGAAGCAGTTACAATTAATTGAACTTGTTTTGTTCCTGAACTATAATAAATGGTTGAAGTAGATTCTCCCATTGAAGTATTTGAATTTCCAAAATCCCAAGAGTATGAAGTAATACTTTCTGGAGACGAAATTATTCCTTGTGCCGATAATACAACCAAAGAACCAATACATGTTGAACTTGGAATATTAACTTGCAAAGTAGGCCCTTCACCTGAAATAGCTACTATAATTGTATCAGAATTAATGCACCCATTAGAATTGGTAACTTGAACCCAATATTCTCCTCCTGATTGTATTAATTGGCTAGGGTTGGTGCCATTTGTACTCCATAAATAGTTTATCGGAACTTGAGGGATACTTGCTAATGAAATTAATGAATTAGAACAAATACTTGTATCCGGTCCAAGTGAGATTAAATTTAAAGTGGTATCTAAAGAAATTTTGAACAAATTAGATTTAATGTTACAACCATTGGCATTTGAAAAATACATGAAATAAGAATTGTTCAAATCAGAAATACTGAAATTATGTGAATTCGTCATAACACCATCTGACCATTGTAAAAACGTATGATTAATAGGAATTGTAGGAGTCACAGAAGTGAACCCTATTTGACAAACTAACTTTTCAGTGTAATTAAAGATATCCATAGTTGGACTATTAACAATAACGGTATCTCTCGATTCTCTACCGTAAATATCAGTTGTTTGAACCCAATAAATTCCTGGCTGATTCGCTATTATTCCTTGCGTCGTTGCTCCATTGCTCCATAAATAGTTAGTGTAAATAGAAGATGCACTTATCAATTCATTAACACACGTTCCATTATTTAGATATATAGGTGTGCGATCTGACCCAAGATTTACTGGAGGAGCATATTTATCCATAATGAATTTTTCAACTATACTTTGTTCAGGGTCAGTCAAAACTCTATTATAAAACAAATATTCAGGTAATTCTCCGTTAAAAAACTGACCATTATTGTAACCACCAATCATTAAATAATCGTTAAGACTTCCAATTGCAGAAATCGAATTTGTTGATGTTAGTAAACCATTTTTCTTTAATTTAATCGAAGCTGATTCTACATTTCGTGTTATTAGCATAAACTGATTCAGATCAAACAATGTATTGTGATTTACTATGGTAGGAGCAATATAAGATCGAAATAAATTATTATCCGGGGTTAAATACATTTGTAAATATGGAGAACTTGGATGAATTATCAAATTGTGATATGAACCATTTGGATTACCATTTCGCCGAAGCATTAGAAACTCTGTTCTATAGGACGAGCTGAATATTGAAGTATTAACTTGGTCATTAAAAAATTGAATTGAGGGTTTTCCATTGATCACGTTGGACAGAAATGTAGGTTGTAAAGAAGGAGTATTTTGGTTAGCATGAACATTATTTCCACTAAGATCTGTTAGTTGACTAATTGATGTGCCAGTTAATATAACACTTTCAGCATTATACCAAATTTTCAGGTCCGCAATATCCGTTGGTTGAAATACTCTAAACTTTCCTATGTTTGACATTATAGATTGCCCATTGAATGAAGTAGAAACCTGCCAAAACCATGTGCCACTTGACAAATCACTGGACAATTGAAAAGAAGTATTTGTTGATGTATATTGTTGATATCCAGTCATAAAGGTAGAGTCTTGTGACAGTTTAATCTGATAAACAAACACTCCGTCATACCCATTCCAGGAGAATAATGGTGTTCGATCTGCCAACAACTCATTATGTTTTGGCCATATTACCGAAAGTGTCTGACTAAATCCGATGCTAGTCAAACAAAAAAGTACTGAAAATAAAATTAATTTAGAATACATTCAAAGTTAGTACCTTTAGAATACAAACAACTATAAATTCGTAAAAGTAAATTTACGAATTTGAAATTTTTCATCAAATTAAAAATTATACAAGTATAATCTAATTCTCAATTATAATCAGGTCTTTTATCAAAAGTATTGAAAAAAAAACAAAATACAAATCACAAAAATTTTGAAAAATAAGCTATTTTTTATTGAAATTATTAATTAATTGATTTCCAAACAAAAAAGAAAGTTATATTTTTACTTAATATTATAACAGCTAATAGTTATAAGTTTTTCAAATGACTGCTGCAATTTTACAATCAAATTATATTCCTTGGAAGGGTTACTTTGATATTATTTCAAAATCTGATGTTTTTGTAATCTATGACGACGTTCAATATACTAAAAACGATTGGAGAAATAGAAATTTAATTTTAACCCCAAATGGATTAAATTGGTTAACTATACCAGTGGCGGTTTATAGCTTAGAACAAAAAATTTGTGAGACTAAATGTGCTTCAAACAATTGGAATAAAAAACATTTAAATTCATTAAAATTGAATTATGGTAAAGCTAATGGATTTAAGGATTTCAAAGATAATTTGGAAGAACTTTACAGTAATACTCCAAATAACCTTACTGAAATAAACTTAAAATTTATACAAAATATTTGTGATTTCTTGGGGATTAATACAAAAATTATCGATTCAAGAGACTTAAATTTAATTGGAAATCGCAATGAACGATTGATAGATGCTTGTCAAAAGCTAGGTGCTACTAATTACTTATCTGGACCTTCAGCAAAAAACTATCTTGATATTACTCTGTTTAATAGTTCAAAGATTAATATTGAATGGATGAACTATTCAAATTATCAAGAATATCCACAGTTATTTGGTCCTTTTAGTCACAATGTCTCAATAATTGATTTAATTTTGAATAATGGATTTGATTCAAGAAAATATTTGCTTTATTAATAGTTTCTTTAACCAATTTTAATTTTTTACATGAAGATCTCGGTTGTCGTTCCTATTTATAATGATGGATATTTAGCACATGATTTTTGTATTGATTTTAATTCTGTCTTCACATCCTATTTTGGTGAAAAAATTGAGGAAAAAGTTGAATTAATTTTTGTAAATGATGGTAGTCCTAACAATTCCATTTTGCAACTTAAAGAGTTAATATCTAAATACAATTATATTAAAATAATTGATTTAAGTAAAAATTTTGGTCAACATATTGCTTTAAGTTGTGGATATCTACATGCGAAGGGTGATTTTGTTGCAATGCTTAACGTTGACCGTCAAGAACCGCCTTCTGAGATCATTAAATTGTTGAATCTTATTGAGAATAATGAATTTGAAATTGTTTATGGCTTAGTTGAAAGAAGACAAACATCATTTTTCAATCGATTAACCTCTTCGTTTTTCAATCATATATTAAATTTTCTCACTCAGGAAAACATACCCTTAAATGTATCAACTATACGAGTAATGAGTCGAAAATTTATTGACAACTATAATTTATTTTCAGAGAAAAGTCGTTATTTACCTGGGCTTGAGAATTGGTTAGGTTTTAAAAAAGGGTATCTACCAATTAAACATCAAAAAAGACTTGAAGGTAAATCAAGTTATAATTTCAAACGAAGATTTAAAATGGCCTTTGATTCAGTTATTTCTTTTTCAGATTTCCCTCTCAGAATTATTGTTTTACTTGGAATTTTAGTTGTTATTTTAGGTTTTATCTTAATTGGTTATTTAATCATTTCTAAAATTCTTTTTGTTAACTACCAACCCGGTTATACAACAACTATTTCTCTAATTACATTTTTAGGAGGTATACAAATTATGGTTATCGGTTTGGCGTCTCTTTATATTGGTAGAATTCTCAAAGAAGTCCAGAATAGGCCACTTTTTGTAATTAATGAAAAAATAAATTTTTTATGAATTTTACATCAAAATCTTTATTTGCTAAGGAATTAATTAACGACCATATCTTTAATCTAAAATCCAAAGGATATAGTGTTATCAATAATTTTTTTGACAATGAAACTTGCGATCTTTTAAAATTACATTTAGATAAAGCAATTAATAATTATGTTTCCTCGGTTAACTCAGAGCGAAGTAATTTAGATAAATACCATATGCATGATTTATTGTGTAAGAATCAAGTCTTTGCCAAGACATTAGAAGATCCGAGATTACAACAATTGCTTTCCCCATTCATAAGTGATTTCTGGATAATGTACGCATATACATCCTCTTCATTACCTCCAAACGGGTATAATTATGGGAGTAGAATTCATGTCGATTGCCCAAGATTTATTCCTAATTATATCACAAATCTCGGTGTAATATGGGCCTTAGATGATTTTACCAAAGAAAACGGGGCAACACATGTATTACCAGGTTCTCATTTAGTGGAAACAATTCCTTCAGAAGAGTATTTTATTAAAAATAACATTAGGCTAACTTGTAGCAAAGGGTCTTTAATTGTTTTTAATGCTCGTTTGTGGCATTCAGCAGGGAAAAACTTGACCTCAAAATTTAGACATGCTTTAACAATGAACGCGTGCAGACCATTTATGAAGCAACGTATGGATTGGGTTAGATTTATTCCTGAACAAATTACCAACTCATTAAATGAACAAGCCAGAAGAATAATAGGATTTGATACAAGAATCCCATCAAATCTAGAAGAATTCTTTAAACCTATTGACCAATTGTTATATAAACCTGGACAAGAATGATTAATTAATGTAATATGGAAGATAAAATATCAGAAGCTATTAAAGCAAATATCACGGTTCACTCAGCCATGGCAGATGATTATAATCAAGTAGAACCACACTTTCGTCCTGAGAGCATCGATCGAGTATCAAAAATAATTCACAAACTTTCACTTTCTCATTCATTGGAAAATGCATTAGACTTAGGTTGTGGAACTGGGTTCATGATAAATATCTTAAAAGATTATTCAAAGACAATTACTGGAGTTGATGTTACTGAAGCTATGCTAAATAAGGTTGACAAAAGAGGTAATGCATTGATTGATTTGATTAATTCTGATACAGGTACTGTTATCTTGCCTACTGATTTTTTTGATATTGCGACAGCTTACACTTTTTTAGATCATCTTTATGACCTAAAACCAACGATTGTTAATACATACAATTCTTTAAAAAAAGGTGGGATTTTCTATGCTGACTTAAGTCCAAATTTTTATTTTTGGGAAAGTATAAAAACCTTAAATCACTCTGTCGAATATGATTTTATATTACAAAGGGAGATTAATGCCGTCCTTAATAAACACGAAGAAATAGAAGAACAATTTAGTGTAAAAAAAGAAATTTTCACAGCTGCAGAATATCAAAAGCACGTTAAGGGAGGCCTTATCGAAGAAGAATTACGTGAACTATTATTTTCCATCGGCTTTACTAAAGTAGAATTTATTTACCATTGGTTTGTTGGTCAAGCCCAACTGATTAATGATAATTCAATTGACAAAGACAAGAGATTTGAACATGCTAATATTATGCATAAGTACCTTTGTCAATCTTTACCATTATCACGGAATCTTTTTAAATATATAGGATTCATTGCCACAAAATAATATGAAAAAAGCATCTATTATTGGATATGGGGATCTTGGACAACAATTTCATGAGTATTTAAAAGATATATATAATACGGATTTCTTTTTTTTTGATGACGGAATATATAACTCAACTAATGATTTTAAAAAGCCATTTGTAGAATACATTGAAGAAAAATATAAAGATTCAGATTTTTATGTTGGATTAGGATATAAAAACTTACATTTAAAAAATCGAATTCTGAATGAGCTAAAAAATCAAAAAAGTAATATCCCGAAATTTATCCATAATTCTTCATTTGTGAACAGAACTGCCGTTATTGGTAATTCTGTATTTATCTATCCTTTGTGTAATATTGATATTCAAGTTAATATAAAACAGGGAAGTGTAATTAACAATGGAGTTATAATTAGTCATGACTCCACGATTGGAAACTGTTGTTATATATCACCTGGTTGTATTATTTCAGGGAATGTAACAATTGGTGATTATACATTTCTTGGTTCAGGGACAATAATTTCAGATAATATTAAGGTAGGAAGTAATGTAAAAATCGGAATTGGTACAGTAGTTACCTCTGATATTCCAGACAATGTTTCGGTAATCGGTAATCCTATGAGAATATTAAACTCAAGCCTTTCTTTATGAAACAATGTGATTTTCAAAAAACAATAGGCTTCAACAAACCTTTTTTTACAGGAAAAGAAACCGAATATATTAGATTAGCGGTTGAGACAAGTAAAATTTCAGGAAATGGAGAATTTACGCAAAAATGCCAGTCATTTTTTGAACAGAAATATGGGTTTAAAAAGTGCCTACTCACCACCTCATGTACTGACGCACTTGAAATGGCTGCTATTTTGTGCGATATCCAACCGGGTGATGAAGTTATTGCGCCGAGCTATACCTTTGTTAGTACAGTAAATGCATTTATTTTACGAGGTGCAAAAATTGTTTTTTGCGACAGCCGAGAAGATCACCCAGGAATTGATGAAAACAAAATCAAAGAATTAATTTCCATTAAAACAAAAGCCATTGTTGTGGTGCATTATGCTGGTGTTGCATGTGAAATGGATGAGGTGATGGATATTGCTCAAGAGCATAATCTATTTGTTATTGAAGATGCGGCGCAAGCGATTGATAGTTTATTTACTGGAAAAAATGGAATTAATAAACCAATTTGTTCAATAGGACACATGGCAGCATTTTCTTTTCATGAAACCAAAAACATTATTTCCGGTGAAGGAGGAATGTTGGTTGTGAATGATGAACAATTTGAAAAAAGAGCTGAAATTATTTGGGAGAAAGGCACTAATCGTTCGGCTTTCTTTAAAGGTGAAGTGGATAAATACGGCTGGGTGGACATAGGAAGTTCTTTTTTACCTTCCGAAATCATTGCCGCCTTTTTATATGCACAATTGGAGAATTTGGAACAAATTCAAAACAAACGTAAGTCCATTTGGAATAAGTATTATGAGGGATTGAAACCATTGGAGGACCAAGGTAAATTGCGTTTGGCAAAAATCCCAAAATGTTCAACGAATAATGCACATATGTTTTATGCAGTTTGTAGATCGGTCGCGGAAAGAGATTCTTTATTGACTTTTCTCAAGCAAAATCAAATCCACGCAGTATTTCATTATTTGAGTTTACACAAAAGTTCATTCAATCTTGCAAGTAATGTATTGGTTGATTTACCAAATAGCGATTTTTACTCCGATTGTCTGATTCGTTTACCTTTTTATTTTGAACTAGAAGACGGAGATATATCTAGAATCATAGCCGAAATTACGTGTTTTTATAACCAAAACTAGTTTTCTATGATCCTTTCTTTCATCTTTGGATTATTTTTTTTATGTATTCCTTTTTTCCTTTCGCGTTACACGAGTAGATCATCTGAAAATTTAGTTTGGCAAACTGACTTAATAGGCTTCAATAAATCAAGTCTGTCTCTTGTAATTTTAATAGCTTCATTAACAGCGGTTTATTTTACTAATTTTCAAACAATTCAACTATTATCTCTTCCTCTCTTGGTGGTTCTATTTAGAAAAGTCAATATAAATGCAATTCATTTTAAAATTAATTTACTCGAACTTTTCGTAGTATATTCTTTCTCATTCCTACTCATTTTTATTGCCATAGGACAACCTGGGTCAGCATCTGATATCAATATTCACTACGACGTCCATTTTTATGCAAAACTATCCCAAAAAATAATGGAAGGTAATGTTGAACATGCAGGTGCACTGTTGTCTAGTTATATTGAAAATGAAGGAATAACACTTTATCATTACACGGATCTTTGGTTTACTGGAATTTTCTCCTTCGTAATACAACAGCCAACAATTCTCGTATTATGTTTTTTTACCTACCCCATACTTTTGACCACCGGTTTCTTTACATTAAAAGAATTTATTCAAGAATTAGGTTTTAAGGATACTACACTCAAAACTTTCTTTATTATTCTTATTGTGACCTTTGGATTTAGTTTACCAACAAATTTAATTCAAAGCACTTTTTTTGAAGTTAGTTACTCACATTTAGTATTTATACCTGGTTTTGATATTTACTCAACAAAAACGTTAATTCTACTCCCAATTTTAACAATGGCCTTTAGTAGTTTATTCAGAAAGGATTATTTAACCTTTACCGTACTAATTTTACTTGCAATAATAACCTACAGCACAACGCTATTATTTTTCTCTGCACTGATATTCACAGTTTTATTTCACAAGATATTTTTAGAAATAAAGGATAAATCATGGCATAATCCAGAAAATTACAAACTATTTTTTGTGCTTTTAATCTATTTTATTTCACTAACGTTTATTATTTTAAATTGGGTGGATTTCACAGGGCTACCTAAAAACACTTCAATTTTAACTATTAAATCCATCATTATTTTATATTTTGAATACAATTTTTCGACACTATTTGTTTATGTTATTCCTATCATTTTTATTCCTTTTATCGAAACTAGGGAGAATAAAATGATTGTACTTAAAATGGTGCTTTTCATTTTTATTTCCTCTTCAATAACATCTATTTATCTCATAAAATATACAGATGAACCAAATTCAATTCAAGCTTTATTAAACGCCGCTCCCTTCACTTTTTTAATTTTATCAATACTTATATATACATTCTTAACCAAACGATTTCGTACAATTTTACTTTTTTGTTTTCTATTGTGCGCTCTTTATAATGTCGGAACCCACAGCTTATATAAAGGAAAATTTAATAATGATGAGAAAACAATTCAAGCATTATTAGAAAATGAAAACAGCCCAAAAAAATGGGCTGTTATTGATACTTGTTTCACCGATAATAAATTTTATAAATTCAATCAGCTAGGTTTATTTTTGTTTTATAATAGCAACTTAGACTACCCTATAGACTTATCAAATTTTTTCAATTTAACAGATGAAAAAATTATAAAACTTCCGTCAATTAACACAGGGCTCCTCGAAAATGAATGGAAAAAAAATCGTAAAATATCAAAAGATAAAATTTTCCTTGATTTTATAAATAAAAATGAGATTTCGTATATTTTAAGTCGAAATAAAAAAGCCAATGATCAGTTATTACAGGCTTCAAAAATGAATAATTCAATCTCAATTAAATTTAAAAATGGCAATTTATATCTTTGGGAAATACGTAGATAATTATCAGAAATATATTGAAACTTAACGAAGAATAAATTGACTATAAATTCTCATTCAAAAAATTTGCTAATACTTGAACATAATTTCTTCTTGAGTAATTTTCTGTGTTAATGGCATCACATTTAATTTCACTCGTTGTTTGAAATTCGTTAACTAGTTCGTTTAAAATCTGCAACAAATCAGTCGAATTTCTTATTGACAATCCAGCTTTGGTTAATTCTAGCAAGTCTGCTTGCAAATTTGAGGAGTAATTCTTATTCTCCTTGACTTTATAATACTTTTCTTTTAGTTGATTCGATACTAAATCATCAGTAAAACATAATAGTATTTTCCTCTTTATACCTAGATAGTCAAATATTTTTGTACCCATGTACGAATAATAGTTGAAAAGCAACATGACATTGTCCTTTGCCAATTCTGACAATAATTGATCATTTGGCATTTTACCAATAATCTCAATGTGATTTTTTAATATTGGAAATTTATCCTGAACTATATACTCCAATTCTGATTTTCGATTGGTACCGTAAAATTTGAACTTAATATTCTGTTTTTTTTGCTCCAAAAACTGGGCGCAGGTTGCTAAAAAATGCTCATATGGATGCCATTCATACAAACTTCCAACCAATGAAATAGTAAGTTCAGATCTAGTTTGACGAATATTTTTTACTTTATCAATTGCTTCATCATCAAATCCATTTGGAAGGATTACAAACGGCATTAATTCTGGTCTTACTATTTTTTCTATCTTAAATTTTACAAATTCAGAAACAGTGGAAATTGCTAATGCATTTGAAACAATTTTTCTTTCCAGAAAGCCTTGCACTTTTTTTTCAAACCAAAATTTTTTTTCATCACTATTCAAGGTCCACGGATCTCGGTAATCAGCAACCCACGGAATAGAATATTTTTTACTTAGCAAGTTTGCGTAATGAAACATAATAAATGGATCTCCTGTTGCCAAAATCAAATCTACTTTTTCGCGCTTTAAAAAATCTCGTGCTGCTATATAAATTGGCCTTTTTGGTCCTACAGGTGATACAAATTGTCCGTATTCTATTAATGCGGAATAAGATTTTCGTAATAGCCTCCATTTATGTTCACCTTTTTTCAAAATCAATCTATTTGACCAATTGGGGAAATAGGGTGCCCGGATAATCGTGCCCTTTTCTTTGTCCTCGATTACTGCTCTTTTAGATGTTGATGGAGCTATGTAATCTCTATAATCTCCAAATTTATTATCCCATTGGCGAGTAACTACTATCGGGTGGAAGCCGAACTCACTAAAATATTTAAACCAAGCGTTGGGACGTAATGCACCAACGGAAATGTATGGAGGAAAATCATAAGCGAGGATAAGGATTTTTTTCACGAAGAATGGGATTTTAATTTGGTAAGAATTTCTACAAATTGTCCATAATTACTAATTGCATTGTAGTATTGTCTCCAGTTTTCGAATGATGCATTTCTTTTTTGTTGCTTTTTGGTTTCATCACTCGAAAGAAAATTACCGATTATAGTTAGAGCGGATTGAAAATTAAAATCCTTTTCAACGAGAAATCCATTGTGATTATTCACAATTTCTGAAGTGCCCCCTACATTTGTTGCTAAAACAGGAATTCCCGCAGACTGTGCTTCCATAATTGTTACTGGAATTCCTTCGGTTTCACTTAAGTTTAAAAAAAGATCAAAATATTCATTTGTTAATAGGTCTCTAAGTTCGGAATTTGGTAATTGTCCTACCATTTTAAAGGAAAAATTAGAATTCATTTTTGACTTTTCAAGGGCTATTTTTTTTATTTTTTCAAAATCTGGGCCATCTCCAATATGGGTCCAATGGACCTTATTAATACTTTTAATCGATGAAATTAAATTAAGAATTTTATCCACTCGTTTCAATGGAATTATAGACGATATCGATATTATTTGATAGCATTCACAGTTTCTTTTTTGTGGTATTTCCTGCAGTGGAATTGTACCTAATCGAGATAGTTTTAGATTCCTTGTTTTCCCAGGGTATTTGCTTGTTAAATAATCCTTTCCATTATTTGAAATTGTAAAAACTGAATCTAACCTATCAAGTAGTAGCTGACGATAAGGGAGGTATAAATTGGGATGTCTTTCATCATATACATCCCAACCATGTGCTCGAGAAATAGCTTTTAGATTCTGATATTTTTTCTTAAGTAAAGCTAATGCAATGGCTTTTTCATCCAACCAATAACTGTAAAATATTGCCTTATCTATTTCGATAGTCGATTCTAATTGTTGGGCTATTGACAGCGCTTTAGACATACTGTACCAAGCTGTTCGAAATGTAGAAATATTTAATTTTCCTTTTTTGTTTAAATAATTTAATTCGTGGTAGAATTCTTTTTTAAAAAAAGCACTTATTCGGGATTTCCAATTAATAGAAATAATTAAATGAAATTCAAAACCTGAAATGTTTATTCGTGATTTTCCTTTGTTGTTTTCTGAAAAAATGACAATATTCTCAAAACCATTCAATAAAAACGGTAATTCATTCTCTAGAAATGTTTCACCATTTCCATAGGGAAATTCTGAGGTTAGGAGGATTATGTTTCTTTTCAGATTAATTAGTGGTTAGTTGTTAGTGGTTAGTAGTTAGTGGTTAATGGTGATTGCTGTTTGACAGATATAGGAATTCGACTTAACTCAGTGCTCTTGTTTATATAGATTAAGTAATTTTTCACAATATGATTCGATGTCAAATTGTTTGGCGAATTCGGAATTAAAATCACTCATTTCTTTATTTTGGTATACTTCTATAATTCGATCGGCGAACTCTTCAGGATTTTGATTTTGAATTAAAAATCCATTTTTTCCGTTTATCACTAAATCTCTATTTCCTCCCCCATCTAAAGTAACAACTGGAAGTCCTGCGGCCATTGCTTCAAGTAAAACTAATCCCAAGGGTTCATAATTCGCAGTGTGGACATAAACATCTGATTGCCATAAGTACTCTTCCACCTTATTTACATTTCCTGAAAAAATACAATTAGTTGAAATACCCAATTCTTGTGCTCGTTTTTCTACTTCAATTTTTAACGGACCATCCCCAATAAAAAAACACTTCACTTCAATGTTTTTTTTCACAAATTCTGATAAAATATCAAGAAGTAGGTTCTGATTTTTTTTTAGTACAAACGAACCGATATTTATTATGTTTATTAAAGGTTTTAACAGTTGTTTATTATCATTTTCTGTACTAAATTTCAAACTTACATCTTCAGTTGAGTGAAATCCGAATTGCTTTGACTTTTTAATATGTTCAATAGGTTTTAAAAATCGATCCACATTTATCGCATTGTGTAATAAAGTGACTGGGTATTTGGATTGGACGGATTTGATGTAGGATTCAGTGTGTTTGGAGATGGCAATGAAATGTGTTCCTCTGTTTTTTTTATATCGGTTGAATAAAGTTTTTTTTTCGTACCAATTTGTAATTTTTGTTTTCGATATAGACGACCACGACCATTTATTAAATTGAACCATATTATCGTGGAAGTGGCTGAACCATATTGCTTTTGGATAATGACAAAATCGACTTACTAGTTCTGCTTCAAACAAATGCGTGTGAATGATATCGGGATTATATTCATTTATGTAAGACTGTAAATCTGCAATATTAATTTTCCATTTTTTTGTTATTGAAAGTTCAACAGAAGCAGGGATAATTGAAATTATGTCATTAAACTCAGAAATATCGTAAGCTATTTCATCTCTAAAAATTACCAATCTAACTTCAATGTTTTTTATTTTTAGAGTTTGCTTAATAATATCAAGAACAAGACGCTCCGCTCCTCCTTTAAATAATGAGGGTATTATGTGGAGGATTTTCATTTTAGTGAGTGGTGAGTGGTGATCTGCCCACGGCAGACAGGGTAGTTAGTTGTTTTTGAGGTGTTTGATGAATGCTAAAAGTAGTTTTTAGAGGTGTGTAATTCTAAAATTTGTTCAATTTTCAACTGATAAACATTATTGCAAATTATTAATAAGGTTTCTATTTCTATTAAGGAGCCTAGAGCGATGTAACTGAATTGAATGGTTTCTTTCTGATGGTTTCGACCAGAGCCTTCGGCAATGTTGGTTGGAACAGAAACAGCTGCTCGCTGTAATTGAGATTTAAGTCCAAAGTCTTTGGTTCGAGGTAGATTTTCGCAAAGTTTGTAGATTTCTGTTACGAGTTCGATTGATGTTTTCCAGACGTTGAGATCTTTGTGGTTCATTTGGTTAGTGGTTAGTAGATGATTGGTTTGTGGTGAGAGGTTTGTGGTGAGAGGTTAGTGGTGAGAGGTTAGTAGTTAATGGTTATTTCTTTGTGCAGATGAAGAAGACACTGCTGCTGAAACGGGCAGATTTTCTGAGTTTAAAAAATTGTGGGTAATCTGGATATGGATACAAACAAGGTAGTACAACTTTTTCCACTTTAAACTCATGCTCTACAATGCGCCTCCAATTTTTTACTCGGTAGTGTTTTATATCGTACCAAATTGAATTGGCTCTTGGTTCGCTGTGTGAAGAAATTCTAAAAATACGAACAAACCTATGAAAGCTTCCCTTTGAAAAAATTCCCTTTATGAATTCATATATTTTAATGTGTGATGTAAAAACTAAGGTTGAAAACAAATTTAGCCATGCCATTGCAGCCGTTGGCATACCAATAATTAGAACACCGTCCTCTTTCAATACGCGCTTCATTTCCTGAAGGGATTTTTGTTCGTTATTTACATGTTCAAGTACGTGAGATGAATAGACAACATCAAATGAATCTGTCTCGTAAGGCAAATCTTCGGCATATCCTTGCTTAATTTCTGGTGATTTGACTAATTCCTTTAAAAATCTACCTACGCCATGTGCACCAGGATCTGGATCAATTCCCTCCACGCTACAATTCAATTCATTTTGTGCTTTAAACATGGCATATCCGGCTCCACAACCAACATCTAAAAATCTAGCACCTATTTTAATTTCTGATGAGATTGCCTCCCATTCTGAATCTCGAATTTCTTGTTGACAAGCCTCTATTTTAGTTTTAGAGGATATGGATGAATAGACAATTTTACCGATCATTTTTTGATTTTTTATCCATGACAAAATGATAGTCGATATGTTTCTTTATTTTAAAAAGCGGTAATACATCATTCTTTAGAAATTGATTCAACCAATTGGATAATTTTTCTGCGCCAACTTTATTAATGTGCTCGGGGTCTCTAAATTCATTATCTGATAAAGGAAATTTTGCCAAATCCAAAAACTTCACATTTGGTAAATCGGTTTTAAGTAGGTTATTAAAATCACGTTCATTTGCAAAGCCTTGATAACTTGAATGCTGTGGAGATCTTACTAGAATCAATTCTATATCATTGTCATCTAAAAAAGTGATGATTTCTTTCAAATAGTGAATCTGTACATTCGATACTCCTTGTTTTATCTCTACAAAGTTTTCATTTTGATGTTGAGTTTTATTTATTTGATAACTTGACAGATTACCTTCAACTGCTTTAAACCCTCCATACTCATATGCATATTTATGAGTGGATAGGCTTTTTTTTAGTAAATCTTTCGTTGTAATTGGTAAATTTCTAAGGTAATCAAGTGGTACTTTTTTAACTATTTGAAGATGATCTTTAGGATTGATGTATGGAAAGTACATTGCGTAATAATAACCGAGGTACTTTTTCCCTGTTATCCATTCTTCCACAGTTTGCGTTATCTGATTGTTTGTAAATTCTAGAAGTACAGTTTTAACTTGTGAATTCTTTCGTATGATTTCTTTGATTTTAGGAAGTGTATAAAAATAAGACTCCCCCGATTGTGAAAAATTTTCGAAATTCTCTATTAACTGATCGTTGTATGCACATTCAGCATGGGAATGTCCCAAAACTATATAATGAGTATTCGATTTAATACGGAAATCATTATTCCTTTTTGCCACCCAACTAGTAAAAAATAATAAACAAAAAAACAATGTTCCTATGCAAGTGAAGAAAATGGATAATCGAAAGAGAAATCTTTTCATTAAAATTGAAAATAAATAAAGGCTTGTTCTTTACCCGTTGAGAAAAAAACAAGCACAATTAACATCATATAAAACGACCATCGCCACCAAAATGGTTTTGAGATGAACAGATTTTCAAGTGCAAAGTTTCCTTTTCGTCCAAACCATTCTAGAATGAAAAAAAAGACCACTAAAACAATTGTTGCCAAAGGCAAAATTTCGGGTAATTTTATCAAAGAAGGAGAAAAAATTACACTAACTATTTGAAAAGCATGTGAAACACTTTCGGATCGAAAGAAAATCCATGCGAAAGTTGCCAATAAAAAGGTTAACGACATAGAGAACAATTCCTTAACTGAAGGCATGGCGCTATCTTTAGCAACTATTTCCATATTAGTTCTATTGGTACTTGCTATTATGGAAGGTAGAATAAAAAGTGCATTCAAAAATCCCCAAACGATAAAAGTCCAATTTGCTCCGTGCCAAAAACCACTTACTACAAAAATGATAAAAGTGTTTCTTATTTTTTTCCAAGTTCCTACTTTGCTTCCTCCTAGCGGAATATATAGGTAATCTCTGAACCAAGATGATAATGAAATGTGCCAACGTCTCCAAAATTCTGCAATATCTCTTGAAAAATAGGGGAAGGAAAAGTTTTTCAATAATTCAATTCCAAATAATCGGGCTGTTCCCAAAGCTATATCTGAATATCCAGAAAAGTCGCCGTAAATCTGAATGGAGAACATTACTGCTCCTAGTGCTAAAGTGGCTCCATTGTATTCCGCTGAATGGTTGAAAATCTGGTTTGCAATTTCTGCGCAAGAATCCGCAATGACAACTTTCTTAAACAAACCCCATAGGATTTGTCTTAAGCCATCAACTGCTTTTGAATAGTCAAAAACCCGATTCTTTTTTATTTGCGGCAATAAATGAGTTGCTCGTTCAATAGGTCCTGCCACTAAAAGAGGAAAAAAGCTCACAAAAACACCATAATCCACAAAATTCCGTTCGGCATCTATTCGCTTTTTATAGATATCAATTACATAAGAAAGACCATGAAAGGTATAAAATGAAATACCCACTGGAAGAATCAAACCTAAAGTCCAAGGATCAACATGAACATTAACCTTGGCTAGTGCTAATGCAAATGATTCAGCAAAGAAATCATAATATTTAAAGACAGCTAGAAATCCTAAGTTAACAGTTACACTTAACCAAAACCAGAATTTACGTTGCGTTTTATTGGTAGAATTTGCAACCTTAATTCCAGTGCTGAAATCTAAAAAAGTTGAAAAAAGCAGCAAAAACAAAAAGCGCCAATCCCAACAGGCATAAAAATAATAGCTAACAAGTAAAAGCAATACATTTTGAATCCTTGTATTTTTATTGGTTATAAACCAATAAAAGAAAAAAACAATCGGGAGAAAAAATGCGAAATGTAAGGAATTAAATAACAAACTACTGAAGAGCTTTTCGAGGGTTCAACAACAAGTAAATTTTTTCTTTTATTCTGGTTTCAGGATATAACAATGAAGCTATTAACATGCTCCAACGCACTTTCCAAAAAGCATTATGTGCGGCATAAAACTTTGCAATACCGAAATGGCAATCGCTCAAGAGTTTTCTTTTTAATTGACTTTTTACCATTCTTCCATGAGAACTTTTAAAGATGTACTTCAAGGTTTTTTTTCGTTCTATGTAAGCATTGTAACGAAAAGGGTTTACTGAATTGTCATCATGTTGATGGTAAATCAAAGTTGATTGAGGTAATAGTTTTAGTGGGGCAACGGCAATAAGTCGAAAAAGCAACTCTGTATCTTCACTAATTCTTATTTTCTCATTAAATAAGTGATTTTGAACTAACGTTGTTGGGATGCACATTTGACCGGGAGTAATTGTATTTAGTAGAACTGTTTCTGCATCGGTTTCTCCTTGTGCTATGTCAGATTTGGCCACAACAGTGTTCTCCGAATTGATAATCTGAGAATTCGTTACAAAAATGAACTTTTTATTTTCTGAGGAACTTATTGTCTCAAATAAATTTTGAAGATGTGTTGAGTCAAATTGATCATCACTATCTAAAAAACAAGTGAATTCACCTTTTGCATGATTAATTCCACTGTTTCGCGCTGCAGAGCGTTCTTTGTTTTCTTGATAAAAGTAAATAACACGCTTATCTGTTTCGCAATACTTTTGTACCTCAACCTTTGTGCCATCAGTAGAGCCATCGTCTATAATAATCAGTTCCCAATCTTTAAAAAGTTGACGCCTAACACTTTCAATTGCATTTGAAATAATAGATGCTCGATTATAGGTAGGAAGAATGACACTAAAGAAAGGTTTCATTCAATTATTTCAGCTAAAACTGATCTTAGTTGATTCATAGAATGAGTCTTACAATAAAGATCAAACTGAGGGTTCAAATCTGAAGTTTTTGAATGTAGTAGATTCAAATCAAGAATTGAATCATTCTCTAAAACTAGACCAAGTTGATATTTTGTTGCTCTCTCCGCCATTAAAAACCCTTTATTCACCAAAACAAACTTTTTAAAAGCTGCAGCTTTTGTCAAAATATTACTACTGTGTGGGAAATCTTCATAAGCTGCGAAAACGAAATCTGCAGATGCTATCTCATCATTCATTTCCGCCTCATTTTCTATGAAACCTGTAGATGAAACATTTTTAGTGTTCAATGCGTTTTGTAGCTCTTGTATTTCTGTGTCTGTAAATTCTTTCCAATTAATTTTTCCAACTATTGAAAAATGCCAATTGGTATTTTCAGACAATTCAGATGCTCTAATAAATCTTAAAATTCCTTTTCTTCTATCTCCAACTCCTGCGAGAACAATTTTATTGTTAATCTCAAGATTTGATTCATTTTTTAAATCCGTCTTTGTAACATCAGGAAATACGTATATTGGTCTTTTTACATTTTTTTGATATTGGTGTACAATTCCTTCATCAAAAACACCAACTCCTTTACAAAATTTATGTCTAGTAATTAATTCCTTACTCCAAATCTCATGTTTCGTTGTCGGTTTTCGAAAATGGACCTGATGAACGTTAATTCCAAACCAAGGGGATTTAAAAGTCCAGTTAAAGTAATGAAGAAATGTTTTTAAAATAAGTGGGTGATCCGTATTAAATTTAAAATCATCAAACCACATGATAAACATCAAATCTACATTTTCATGGACACGTTTAAAATTATATTTTAATTCTTGCCAATTTTGCCAAATTTTAAACCGCAAGGATTTTTTTAAATCAAATTTATGGTGATCAAAGAATTGAAGATGGTTTATTTCGTCTTCATTGAATTCATTTTTCAATTTCTCTGCATTTGGAAAAATTATTGAAACTCTGCATTGCAATGAAACTAAATTTTTTGCAAAAAAAATAACATAGTTTTTATGATGTCCAAACTCAATCGCATCATACAGTAAAATATGTTTTTTCAAATTAACGTTTCTGGTGAATGCGTTCGATCCAATTCGCAGTAATCAATGCCTGCTGAAAATCAGGACAGGTATTTTCGTCGTTATTTATACTATTAATAAAAGCTTGTAATTGTGCTAAATAACCATTAGGGTAATTTAAACCATATCCACCTCCAAAATCTTGATGTACAAATTGAATAGGATCTTTGGGATCATCTGCTTTTTTCTTGATTGAATATTTTGTTCCATTTTCAACAGATATTTCAAGTTGTTTATCCGTGAGTATAGTGAAAGTGGTACTCCAACTAGGGGCAGAAGAAGACATCTCCAACGTTCCATTGATTCCAGATTTTAACTCAACTAAACAAGAAACAGATATTCTATTTGTTTCAGAAATTGAAAAGGCTGATTGAATTGATTTTATAGGACCTAATACATGTTCAACAAGATCTATTAAATGAATCCCTTGAACAAATAAATAAGTCTCAAGAAGGGATTTACTATTCCATTCCGTTCGCAATTCCCAGGGACCAAAAGTGTGATAAGTTGCAGTAAAGGATGTTGGTTTTCCAATTAATTGATTTTTCAAATTAGAAATAAGTTCAACAATTGCCGGAGTATATCGAAGAAAATGACCAACTTGAGTTTTACATTTCTTTTCGTATGCTAACTCACTTAGTTTTTTTATAGTCCTTGAGGATAAAGAAACGGGCTTTTCACAAAATACATGGACTCCTCTTTTAAGTGCTTCAAAAGCAACTCTCTCATGTAATTGAGGTGGCCCCACAACTATAACCGCATCCAAACTTTCATTTTCAAACATTTCAATGTAATCAGTATAAAATTGATTAAATCCGAATTGTTCTGCACAATCTTGAACTAAATCCTTATTTAAATCACAAATGGCCTTTTTTTGAACTGAATTTAAATTAACAACTTCAATTAAAAGATCCCTTTTAGAGTGTTGTCCACATCCAATCCAACCTAAACGAACCATACGTTTTTCCATTTTAAATTAATGGAGTTTCTAAGCGATAAGTATCAGTTTCATAATCATTTCCTCCTCTCGGGCCCATTGTAAAGACCAACATTTCAGTATCTTCTAATGCAATCATGGCATGTTTCTCCCATGGCTCAGAAAAATTTAACCTTGATTTATTATCAGTTGAAAGAACTATTTCACCGATTGGTCCATTATCTGTTTGGTATACATATCTCAAAGATCCTTTCAGGATAAAATTATATTGAATTGTATGTTTGTGAAAATGATTCCCTCGAATTGCTCCTTTTTTAAAGGATATAAGGGTTGCTGCATTCATATCTTGTTTAGATAAAAGATCCATTATTATTCCTCTATCATCTTCAAAATTAATTTCCAAAGGCAAAAGTGTCATTCTTGTATTGAATTTAAAAATTTAATATTCTTATTTTTTTTTAGTAGGATTTCCTTAATTTTTACAGATAAATTTTCGGTTAAAATTAGGCCTACAACGTCATCGTATTTTTCAAATACGTCATCTGTTTTAATTGGAATTCGTGACATTGGCGTATATTTTCCAATCTTGCTCGCGGAAACATCTGTTATACAATCAAGTGTCTTATTATCAAGGTTATGGAAGTTCAAAAATGAATTTCCTTTGGCCGCTGCACCAATACCAATAATTGGAATTCCCTTTAGTTTATATTGCTGAATAATATTCAACATTTCAAGTCTTCTTTCCAATAACTCATGATAAATTTCGTGATAAGCTTGTAGATCAAATACCCTACTATTATTCTCTTTTTGGTAAAATTCTTGGATTTTTTCTAAATTTTCATTTTCTCTACCAACTATAATTCTCATTGTCCCACCATGATATTCATTTAATTCTATATCACTTATAACTAAACCAAATCGAGCCATTAAATTCTTTACTGAACGGATTGTAAAATAGCTTACATGTTCATGATAAACTTTCCCGAAATTTGTTTGTTGAAATTCTTGTAACCAATAGGGCACCTCAAAAATAAAACAGCCATCATCTTTTAAAACCTTTGATATAGATTTCATAAAATCTTCAAGGTTATCTATGTGATTAAAAACATTATTGGCAATAATCACATCAACTAATCCTTTTTCGGAAATAATATTTTCAGCTAGATCAAGACTAAATAAACCATGCCAGCTTTCTACTCCCTTTTCATTCGCCAAATTTACCATTATAGGTGATGCATCAATACCTAAATAGGTGTAATTAAGTAATAACAAACACTCACCCAAATAGCCATCATTAGATCCTATTTCTAGAACAAAAGTATTTCCATTCGATGGTTTTATATTTTTTACATCTGAGGAATATTGCTGCCAATGAGCTCGGGCAATAGCTGAACTGGAAGAAATAAATGAATACTCATATTTAGAATATCTATCCTCTGGATTGGTTGCTATTTGCGTTTGAACATGTCCACACTCTTTGCATAAATCAAGTTTAAGGGGAAATATGGGTTCAGTTTCTGTTACTAAATCTTCAGGAACAAATGTATCAGCAAAAGGTTGTAGACCAAAATCTAAAATTTGGTTCAGATCAGAAGAACTACAAACAATGCAAGATTTTCTTCTACTCATTTTCTTTTTCTTTATATGCCTTCAAATACCAATCTAGCGTTATTTTTAAACCAATTTCCAAATAAACATTAGCTTCAAACCCAGTCAATTTTTTAAGTTTATTGGTATTTGGACAGCGTCTTTTTACACTACCCTCCGGAGCTTTTTCAATTTTTATCTTTGCATCTGATGAGGAAAAATTCAACATTTTCTGAGCTAAATCAATAATGGTTATTTCCTCTTTACTATTTCCTACATGAACGACTTGTTTGTTACATTCCTGAGATCTCATAACTCGTATAGAAGCTTCAACTGCATCATCGATATAACAAAATGCCCTTGTTTCATCACCACCAAAAATACTAAAAGGATCTTCCTTCATATAAATCCTCTTGCTAAATTCTGGAATTACATGCTCAAATCCCATTCTTGGCCCATAAATATTATGGTAACGAATGATTGAAAATGGAACTACTATTTTTTTGAAGTAATTAATAGTAAGTAACTCACCAATTAATTTACTTCCACCATATGAAAATCGTTCATTAAAGATATCATCAATTGACAATGGGATTGACTCCTCAGTTGGTACAAAATTATTTTCTTTTCCGAAAGTGCTAATGGTTCCTGCATATGCTTCAGAGGAGGAGGTGAATAAGAATTTTCCCGTATTCTCTGGTGTTACCCATTCTAACAAATTCATCAAAACCAAAATATTTACACGAAGAACTTCGTAAGGCTTGGAATAGAAATATTTTGTTCCGTTAATCGCAGCCAAATGATAAATCTCATCATAATAACCATTTAATGAAGTTACAAATGACTTTTCAGTCATGTCAGCATTGATAAACCTTACATTATGGTGTTCAATCAATTCTTGAAAGTCTTTATCTGGTTGATTCCTTGTAAAATTGTCGATAATTGTAACATCATTTCCTTCCTCTACAAGCTTTTTGGCTATATAAAAAGCAACAAAACCTGCTCCTCCGGTGACTAAAATTCTTTTCATGTTTATTTTTTATAGAATACTCCTTTATTTTTCCCTAAATTCCAAAGATCTGCGAATACAGTTCCTGGTTTCACTTTTTCTACAATTTCAAGGTAATTGTCAACATATTCAGCATGATTAATTGCTAAAATAACTACATCTGCATCAACGATACACTCATCGAGTGAAGTGTTAATTAACCCATTTTCAATTATATCACCTAAATTTGGTTCATTGACAAAAATATGTTTCGGATTTTCTCGTCTTAAATACCTCAATAATTTAGGAACAAGGCTGTCTCTAATATCATCAACATCCTGTTTAAATGTATATCCCAAAACGGCAATTTTTTTACCCTTCAATTGCATCCTTTTACAAACCCCATCAACTAAAAATTTAGGCATAAATTCATTTACTTTCCATGCACTTAATAGCAAGTCTGTAAAGGGAATACTTTCGTTGATCATGCCAAAATCTTTTCTTAAGCAAGTACCCGCAGTAAAGCCTGGTTTTGGAATTACGCCTCTTGGATACTTGTAATTTGACATATGAATAATATTGTGAACATCAACACCGTATTGCTCAGAAATAATAGCAAATTGATTGGCAGTTGAAAAATAAATATATCTTGAAATATTGTTGAATAGCTTAACCAACTCTGCAGAAATAAAATCTGTTTCTAAAATTTCAGGGACAAACCGATTAAAGAAGTCAACTGAACGCTTTCTACTTTCTTCATCCTCATTTCCAATAATTTGAGGTAATGTATCAAGTTCTTTCAAACTTTTACCTTCTGCCATACGTTCTGGACAATAACTAATGTAAAAATCTTGTCCAGCTTTCCAATCTAACTTTTGTTCTATATAATCTCTGACAAACTTAGTTGTATTTGGGGCTATAGTACTTCTCAAAATAATATGATGACCCTTAATTAAATGATCACTTATTTTATCAAGAACTTGAATAATGAAACTTAAATCAGTCTCAATGTGTCCCATTAATGGCGTACCAACGGTTATAATAATACGTTCACAACTTTGAATCACTGAATAATCAGTTGTTGCATGAAAATCTACCTTTTTTATAAGTTCTTCATATCCCTCTTCTTTAAAGGGAAAAATTTTATTGTTAACTTGATGAATCAGCTCTTCATTAAGGTCCAGTCCTACAACTGAAATTCCTTTAGAAGCCATTGATAAAGCTAGGGGCAACCCAACTCGACCAATTCCAATAATTACACATTCATGTTTCACATTCATCTTATATTAATTTAATCAATTTTCCATTCTACCAAAGGGTTAAAATATGTTGCATTGACACCTGTATATTCGCCAAGTTCCTTTCTTCCACTATTAATTTTGAAAACAAAAATTTCTTTTTTCGAGTATACGGCCTTGTGATTAATATCATAATAAAAATTCAAAAAATATGTCCCTTCAGAAAAGAAATTTGCGTTAAAAAAACAGGAGATTTTATTAATTCCCGTTTTAAGATTCAGTTTATGATGAACATAATTTGATACGGAAATTAATCCCACTCCGTTTTCGTCAAATATTTGAAATGTCAGGTGATGGTAATCATTTTTAATATCTTCTATAAAAACCTCAGTGTAAATTTCAATTTCATCATTCTCAAATAATTGATCTTCTTCAGTAGTTTCTTTTTTTCTTATTGTTATACTTAATACCCTTATATTTAAAAATGAAAAATCCTTCTCACTCAACTTTACAAAATGGTTTTTATTCAATAGGTATTGAGATACACAACTATTAACGTCTTTTTCAAAAATTATTCTCCCATTTTCAATTAGTATTCCATTTGTGCATAAACTTTTTACAGCTGCCATATTATGACTCACAAACAGAACGGTCCTGCCCTCAGTCTTAGATACATCTTTCATTTTTCCAACTGCTTTTTTCTGAAATTCTGCATCTCCGACAGCTAAAACCTCATCAACAATCAAAATCTCAGGCTCTAAAAATGCAGCAACTGCGAAACCCAAACGTACTTGCATTCCTGAGCTAAAGCGTTTGATAGGCGTGTCGATATACTTCCCTATACCTGCAAAGTCAACAATTTCATCTAATTTTCGAGTAATCTCGTGTCTGCGCATCCCCATAATGGAACCATTTAGATAGATGTTTTGCCTAGCCGTCATTTCGGGATGCATTCCTGTTCCAACTTCAAGAAGCGATGCTACACGTCCTTTAATTTTAATATTTCCAGAGCTTGGAGAGGTAATCTGAGAAAGAATCTTTAGTAAAGTACTTTTTCCTGCTCCATTTTTCCCAATGATACCCAATACTTCTCCTTGATGCACGCTAAAATTGATATCCTTTAAGGCGTAAACTGTTCCACTTTCACTTTTCTGAGTGCGGTCGTTCAATTCTGCTAACGTAGCGTAAGGATCGGGTTTACCTCTAAGCTTCGCCCAAGTTCGGTTAAGATCTTTAGATAAAGTTCCTGTTCCTACCAAACCAAGGTCGTAGGTTTTAGAGAGGTTGTCTACTTGGATGACTTTCATTGAGACTTGATTTTTTAAGTTGGCTTGGAAGATTTTTAATCTTATTCCTTGAGGTTATTTTTTAAGTTAAACCGTATCCATAAAATTCTTTTCTACTTGATTAAAAATCAAGACTCCTAAAGTTAAAACTACTAATGCACACAATGCGGAATAGCCAATGTTCATCCAATCGTAGCTCCCTGCGCCTACAAACATGTAATTGAAGGAGTCAATGAGATAACCGAGGGGATTATACTTTGCAAATGGTATCAAATTGGCAGGTAACTTTTCTATAAATAGCACATAAGACGTGGCAATTCCCGGTGTAACATACTTAAAAAGTGGAACAGCAAAATCGATAAGGAATTTCAAATCTCGATATTTTGTTGTCAGGGAGGAAACTAATAACCCAAAACCCATGGCAAAAATCATGATGATAACAAGTAAAATCGGAAAGAAAACTATTTCCCATCGTATGCTCAAGTGTCCAGTATCGAAGTAGTAATAAGTAATAGCAATAAGTAGCAGTAGTAATTGCACCCCAAATTTTAATAAACCGGATATCAAGACAGTCAATGGCATAATAAGTCTCGGAAAATATACTTTTCCAAAAATGGCTTGATTTTCCACAAATGTTGCTGCCGTTTTGGTAAATGTATCTTGAAAAAACTGCCATAGAATTGGTCCGGCAAGATAAAATAGAAAACCCGGTACTCCTTCCGGTCCTAATCCTGCAAGGCTACCAAAAACAAAAAAGTTTATAGCAGCTGTAAAAATCGGTTGAATAAAAAACCAGATTGGACCGAGAATTGTTTGTCGGTAATAGGTTACAAAATCTCTGTAAACGAACATTCGCAACAAGTCACGATAACGCCAAATAGCTTTAAAATCTATCTCTAATAGTGATCGTTTTGGTTTAATTATTAAGTCCCATTCTTCTTTCATTTTCTTATTTCTTAATAAACCATCCTTTTAGACTATCACCTGAGCCAAGCAGCGTTAACATTTTATTTACTATTACTTTTGCTGCACCTAAATACCATTTTTCATCCATTTGTTGACGAAGTTTTTCATCATCAGATGAGGCTGAAACAAATTTTTGAGCAGACGTCCCTTGACTAGTTCGAAGTCTCGTTAAACTAATTCCGGTTGTTTCAACTTTCAATTTTTTAAATCCATTTAAGTGAAATAACCTTGACAGTGATTTCGGAGTGTAGTAACTTAAATGTTCTGGATATTTAATTACATTATATTGAATTTTTAATCTTCGTCTTAGCAATGAATTAAAATTTGGAGTTGTCAAATAAACCAAACCTCCTTTTCGCAATAAAGTAGCGATTTGTTTCAATTCACTTGTTGGATTGTTTATATGCTCAATAACTTCAAAGGAGGTTACAATATCAAAAAATCCTTCTTCGTAATTTTCACTATTTAACTGACCTTCGTGAATGGTAATTCCCTTTTCTCTAAGTAATCCAATAAGTCTCTCGGAATACTCGGTGCCATATACCTCCCAACCTCTTTTCTTAGCCTCATCAAGAAAAAAACCAATTCCACAACCAATATCCAATAATCGTCCGGTTTTTCGAAATGGTTCCATTTTATCAAGAATCTCATTGTATCTTTTAATGGTCAATTCAGAACAATAGAAGTTGCTACCATAATTCTTATAATGATTATCAAGCTCTTCTATGCTAGGTATCCTTTCCGAAAAAACGAACCCACAATCACTGCATTTTACGAGAAATGCTTTGTCATATCCATATAAATTAGTTAGCCGTGAATAACCACAAACCAAACAATCGGAATGTTTATTATATAAAGATAAATTTTCCATCTAAATTTCCATTTAAATTCTAGTCAACTCCTCCGCAATCCTTATCACACATTCATTTACATCGTATTTTGACGAGTTTACTCGAAATGCTTCTGCAGTTGGTTCTTCAAACGGGTCAGAAATTCCGGTAAAATTGGAGATTTCTCCCGCACGTGCTTTTTTGTAAAGTCCTTTTGGGTCGCGTTGTTCGCAGGTGGCTAGGTCGCAGTCCACGTAAACGTCTAAAAATCGTTCGTTTTTTAATATTTCTTTGACGAGTGAGCGCTGTTCTTCGTAAGGTGTAATCAAGGAAACCAAGACAATCATTCCTGCATCCGCCATTAACTTGGCTACCTCAGCAACACGTCGAACGTTTTCCAAACGATCCACAGAAGAAAAACCCAAATCTTTGTTTAAGCCTAGTCGCGTATTGTCTCCGTCCAAGCAATAGGTGTGGTTGCCCATTTCAAACAATCGTTTCTCCAAGGCATTGGCAATCGTGGATTTACCGGATCCTGATAATCCGTACAACCAAACCACAGCCGATTCATGTCCGTTATGCGCGGTTCGATGCGCTTTAGTAATCGTGAAATTTTGCCTTGCCTGCACTTGTTTTTTCTAACGGCTTCGCCATCCTCAGTCACAGTCATTTTATGAAAAATGCTGTGGTGAGTAGTAGGTAGTGTATGTCAAAAAACCAATTAATTCTTGCTCCAGAGCAGTAAAATCGGTTCTTCGTGTTGTAGTTTATAGTTTTCTAGCTCAACTTGATTCATTACGAGGTAACGAATTTTTCGTTGCACTAAATCTTCTGCTTTTTCAATTAATTCTGTTAAATACGCTTTGTCCACTTT
>JACCEA010140547.1_pt1 | contig 36262 bp, 26 predicted proteins | sample 7449851 | NCBI WGS metagenome assembly JACCEA01 (sample SAMN15323453, study PRJNA562643) | freshwater metagenome | isolation source: river surface water | place: USA:Blue River Watershed | collected 2017-08-18 | reverse complement strand
CCTCCCCGTTGCGCACCCCGCGATTGTAGTGCTTTACGTATTGGGTAACCCCGTTCATGTAGAATCCTTTGACGGTGTTGTGCAAACTATCGTCGAGAAATTCCCCGGTAGCCACAACGATACCTGTTTTTTCGTCGGCATACTGAAAAGGCCCATTTTTCTTGCCATTGGCCCACATTTCCGAGGCCACGAAGATTCCCTTTTCCGTATTTTCCTGGTATTTGCCGTGCTTCAAACCGTTGAGATACCCTTGTTCGGTATACACGCGATTGTTGGGCCACATTTCCAGGGCGATGCCTGTAAACGGCGCAGTTCCCACCAGTTCTTTACCTTGTTTAACTGGGGCATAGGCAATACCATTGCGCATTTCTAAGGCCGATGCCAATAGTTTGCGAACGGGCGACCCTTCGTTGCCAACCTGCTTGTTTTGCGACTTCGTCACCGAGACATTCCTCCCCGAGGATTGTTCAGTGGCTTGCGATTGCAAGTTCATGGCAACGCTGAACATCAGAAACAACAGCCATGGTAATTTTATGCGATTCATTGAATTAATTTTTTTCAAAATTAACAGCCTGTGTTAGATTTGTGGTGAGGAATTTCCCACAAATATGAATCACTTCGATTGGATACAACAATTTTGCGAATCAAAGCCATTGGTTACAGCAGAATTCCCTTTCGATGAAACCACCATGGTTTGGAAAGTGGCTGGGAAAATGTTCTGCTTGGGCGATATCAGAGAATTTGAATCCATTGCTCTCAAATGTGAACCAAGCAAAGCCGTATCGCTCAGAGAAGCACACCATCAAATTACGGGGGCTTTCCACATGAACAAAACCCACTGGAACGCTGTTGAACTGAATGGACTTTCAGAATCCTTCATCGCAGAACTCATCAACCACAGTTATGAGATTGTGGTACAGAAATTGCCAAAGAAAACCCGAGAAATAATATTACAAGCATGAAAAACACACTTCTTACCCTAGCCGCAATGGCTGGAAGCGCCCTCAGCTTCGCTTCGGGCTTCAATCATACAAACAAATTAACCATGGATAACGACAACCTAGAACTCGGCCAACCAGATTTGGCAGACGGACTTTACGCTCAAATGAACACCAGCAAAGGCACAATCTTGTTGCAATTGCATTACAAAGAAACCCCACTCACAGTTTGCAACTTCGTGGGTTTGGCTGAAGGAAAAATCACCAACAACGCCAAACCATTGGGTACACCCTTTTACGATGGACTGAAATTTCACCGCGTGATCGACAACTTCATGATCCAAGGTGGCGATCCTGCTGGAAATGGTTCTGGTGGACCAGGATACCAGTTCGACGATGAGTTTGTATCTACATTGAAGCACGTAGGTCCCGGAATATTGTCTATGGCCAACGCCGGCCCTGGCACAAATGGTTCACAATTTTTTATCACACACGTTGCCACTCCTTGGTTGGATGGTGCCCATACTGTATTCGGCAAGGTAATCACAGGTCAAGACGTTGTAAATGCCATTAAACAAGACGATGTAATTACTACCTTGAAAATCATACGCAAAGGGAAAGAAGCCAAAGCATTTGAAGCCAACGACGAAGCTTTCAAAAAATTGAAAGATGGCGCAGCGGCCAGAGCAGAAGAAGCCATAAAAGCGGCCTCTGCAGGATTTGAAAACTGGGTAAAAACCAACTACCCAACCGCCAAACAAACCAAATCAGGTCTTTGGTATGTTGTAGAACAAGCAGGCACCGGTGCTCAAGCCGTCGCTGGCAAAACCGTAGCCGTGCACTACAGTGGAAAATTGGATAACGGACAAGAATTCGACAATTCATACAAGCGCTCACAACCCATCGAATTCAAATTGGGCGTAGGCCAAGTGATTCCCGGCTGGGACGAAGGTATCGCCTTGATGAGCGAAGGTGCAAAATACAAATTGATCATCCCATCACATTTGGGATACGGCAAGCGCGGTGCAGGTGGAGTAATTCCCCCAAATGCAACTTTGATTTTTGAAACAGAACTCGTTTCTGTTAAATAATCTGAATCAAGCCCATCTGAGGCTTAACTTTCTCTCTATCAAACAAAACGGGCCGCCACGCGGCCCGTTTTTATTTTGTTGAAAACTACGGAATTATTTTCCACCCCTCAGCGGTGGGAAATGTTAATTTTGTATCCCGTAACATCACATTCCGGTTACACGGAAAACAACATGAAAAAAGCCAAATACATCTTTGTTACGGGAGGCGTAACATCATCCTTGGGAAAAGGAATCGTTGCTGCATCACTCGCAAAACTTCTTCAAGCACGCGGATTTCGTACCACCATTCAAAAGTTTGATCCATATATCAACGTGGATCCTGGTACACTCAACCCCTACGAGCATGGCGAATGTTACGTAACTGAAGATGGCGCCGAAACCGATCTCGATTTGGGCCACTACGAACGCTTTTTGAATGTCCCCAGCTCACAAGCCAACAACGTCACAACCGGTCGCGTGTATCAAACCGTTATCGAAAATGAACGCAGAGGCGATTATTTGGGAAAAACTGTTCAAGTAATCCCTCACATCACCGACGAAATCAAACGAAGGATGAAAATCCTTGGAGAAAGCGGTGATTTCGACATCATTATCACAGAAATCGGCGGCACAGTGGGCGATATTGAATCATTGCCCTACGTAGAAAGCATGCGTCAGTTGCTTTGGGAAGAAGGCCATGAAAACGCCCTCGTGGTGCATCTTACCCTCATCCCTTACCTCAGCGCAGCCGGTGAATTGAAAACCAAACCAACCCAACACAGCGTAAAGCAATTGTTGGAATTGGGAGTACAACCCGATATCCTCGTTTGTAGAACTGAACGCCCGATCACCGCGGAAATCCGCAGGAAACTGGCCCTATTCTGTAACGTACAACCCAATGCCGTTATTGAGGCGATGGACCTTAAAACCATCTATGAAGCCCCCTTGGCGATGCTCAAAGAGAAGCTAGACAAAGTGGTTTTGAACAAACTCAAGCTGAGCACCAAAAACGAACCCGATTTGGACCAATGGCGCGACTTCTTGTTCAAGCTGGAGCACCCAAAATCTGAAGTAAATATCGCCCTAGTAGGAAAATACGTAGAATTACCCGATGCCTACAAATCAATCAATGAAGCATTCATCCATGCCGGTGCGAGCAACGAATGCAAAGTAAAAGTGACATACGTACACTCAGAAATGCTCACCATCGAAAATGCAGCCAAAAAATTGGCCGGTTTTGATGGCGTTTTGGTAGCCCCAGGATTCGGACATCGTGGCATCGAGGGCAAATTGGAAGCCATTCGCTATGTGAGGGAAAATAACATTCCTTTCTTTGGCATTTGCTTGGGTATGCAGTGCGCTGTAATTGAATTCGCACGGAACGTTTGCGGGATGAAAGGCGCATTTAGCACAGAAATGGACCCCAATACACCCTACCCAGTCATCGACTTAATGGAGGGACAAAAGGAGCAAACACAAAAAGGCGGCACCATGCGATTGGGATCTTATGAGTGCAAATTGGAAAAAGATTCTAAGGCATTGAAAGCCTATGGAAAATCATTGATCACCGAAAGACATCGCCATCGTTATGAGTTTAACGACCAATTCAAAAAACAAATCGAAGACGCGGGCATGCGCATTACCGGCACAAACCCCAAAACGGGCTTGACTGAAATTGTAGAAATCCCAACACATCCTTGGTTTGTGGGCGTACAATTCCACCCAGAGTTGAAGAGTACGGTTGCTACACCCCACCCGCTGTTTGTGAAATTCGTAAAAGCCTGTTTGAAATAATTGAGTGCCATTGAGCACAATACGGGGGTTGGGATTTGATTTTCCCAGCCCCTTTTTTATTCGATGACTTGTTCAAAATGGTTATGGTAAACCACCCGCTTAGTGGCGATGTACAAGCACCAAATCGGTATACACCGGCAAGTGATCAGAAAATCCATTCATGTATTTTTTCCCGGCGAAAGTGCGCAATGGCCAACCCTCATACTTTCCACCATGTTGCAACATCCAAGGTCGTTTGTATACTTTAATCTTTGGCTGTGAGGGATTACTTGCAGCCCCCCCATTGTCATTCGTGCGATGTGCATTGGCAAAATACAAAGGTCTGCTCACCATGATTTGGTCAAACATATTCCAACCATCGAACCAAGCCAGTGTGCCCACAGTGGTATCTTGAGCTCGGGCGATGTAAGCCAAATTCACGATGGGGTGATAGGAATCACCCGCGTTGAGTCCTTCCGTAATAGAAATATCTTCGGGATCATCGTTAAAGTCGCCCATGAGAAGAAAATTGGCCGGAATGGATGGATTGTTTTGCAGTGATTGTGTTAGGGCGGTAGCGGCGGCCATGCGGCTGGCCGCACTGGCCGCGCCACCGCGCCTACTTGGCCAATGGTTCACAAATACGGCCAGTGAATCCCCCGTAAGTCTTTCAACCAAATGCACCCGCATAATACTCCGGGTAGCATACCCATCGGCCAAAGTAACGGGCGTCATATAAACCCCCGTAGTGTAAAACTTCTTGCGATTGTAAATCAAAGCCACATCTATCCCACGTGCATCTGGAGATTCCCTGTGTACGATCTCAAAATCTGAGCCCAATGGCTTTCTATCGTCGTTCTCGGTATCCCCCAATGGTGAAATTTGCATCGAACGGCAATGCTTGCGCAAATCTTCCAGCACAAATGCATTCTCCACTTCCACCACACCCAAAATATCTGGCGCAATGCTATCGATCACCTTCGACATATTTTTCAATTTGCTTTGGTATCGATCTGTATTCCATTGATTCGCCGAAGACGGCAAAAACTCCGCATCGTCGTTAGGACCGTCAACCGTATCAAACAAATTCTCTAAATTGTAAAAAGCCACCCGAAATGGAGCATTCCCTCCCCCTTTTTGATCCAATGAACCTGTGGAATTATGCGCCCCCTTTTTATATATCGCCATGGAACCACAGCCCACAGCCATAATTGACAAACAAGTAACAGTGAAAATAGAAAACGCAATGCGCTGAAATGATAGATGCATATCGCAAAGATACTATCACCATAGAGTTTTTAATCTCACGATCCATCAGACCGTGGCCTCAAAAGTCAATTCATCTGCAGAATTCACAGAGTATTACCCATTAAATGGGATAAAAACGGCAAGAAAACAGTGGCTTAACGACTGTAATTCGGGGCTTCGCGAGTAATCGCAACATCATGGGGATGACTTTCACGCATACCTGCATTGGTGATTCGAACAAACTTTGACGTTTGCAATTCATCAATTGTCGCAGAACCGCAATAGCCCATTCCCGCGCGGATACCACCCACCAATTGGTAAAGTACTTCAGCAACATGCCCTTTGTACGCCACAGAACCCACGATACCTTCGGGCACCAATTTGGCCACTTCTTCTTCCGCATCTTGGAAATAGCGATCCTTAGAACCGTCTTTCATCGCTTCGATGCTACCCATACCGCGATAGCTCTTCACTTTCCTACCTTCGAAAAAGGTTGTTTCACCTGGCGCCTCTTCTGTACCGGCAAACAAGCCACCAGCCATAATTACGTTGGCACCAGCAACCAAAGCTTTTACGATATCACCACTGTAGCGAATCCCTCCATCAGCGATTACAGGGACACCGGTACCTTCCAGGGCTTGTGCAGCTTCCATCAAAGCACTCAATTGAGGCATGCCAATTCCTGCGATGATACGGGTTGTACAAATACTACCTGGTCCCACACCTACCTTAACGGCATCGGCACCCGCTTCGGCTAAGGCCTTCGCAGCCGCGCCTGTGGCAATATTACCTGCGATGATTTGCAACTGAGGGAATGCCGTTTTCACACGCTTCACCTCATCAATCACGCCTTTCGAATGTCCGTGCGCTGTGTCAATTGCAATCACATCCACCCCAACGGCCACCAAAGCACTCACGCGCTCCAGCGTATCTGCGGTTACACCCACTGCCGCACCCACAACCAATCGGCCATGAGCATCTTTACAAGCTTTGGGGTAATTTTTCACTTTCTGGATATCCTTGAAAGTGATCAATCCAACCAATTTATTGTCGCCATCAACAATGGGCAACTTCTCAATTTTATACTTCTCTAAAATTTCTTGGGCCCCCTTCAAATTGGTACCCAATGCTGCAGTGATCAAATTCTCACGCGTCATCACCTCGCTCACCTTCTTATCCAAATCTTTTTCAAACCGCAAGTCTCTGTTGGTAATGATACCAACCAATTGATTCTCTTCATTCACAACGGGTATACCACCAATTTTGTGATCACGCATCAAATGAACCGCTTCTCTCAAAACCGCATCTTCCCCCAAAGTTACCGGCTCCATGATCATACCACTTTCTGACCGTTTTACCTTTTTCACTTCTTCCGCCTGACGGGCGATGGTCATGTTTTTATGAATGATTCCAATCCCTCCCTCTCGCGCCATTGCAATGGCCATACCGCTCTCTGTAACCGTATCCATTGCCGCAGCCATTATGGGAATGTTTAACCGCAAGTTGCGTGTCAACTGCACCGAAGTATCAACATCTCTAGGCAGAACTTCTGAATAACGAGGAATGACCAAGACATCATCGAATGTGAGGCCTTCAAGAGCAATTTTGGAATGGTTTTGGATTGACATGCAAATAACGAATTAAGGATGAAAGTAGAGTGGTTATTTGCGGTGCAAAGATAGGACTTGACAACCGATTTTCCAAATCAACCCAAACCAAGCATTCTGCGACCAGCTGCACACCAGGCGATATCTCTCTGCCACAAAGAAAAAGCGGGGCGCTCTCGCACCCCGCTTTTTACACATTGAATCCGAAGAAACAACGAAGTTCTTTTATCTCTTGCGAAACTTTAAGGTCATGCTTGAATTCTGCATGAAACTATCTACGCGAATATGCATGTTGTTATCATCAATCAAAATCAACTTAAACTTCTCGCCACCCATCGTCACTGTTTTTTCATCGGCACTCAAATCCCAAACACCAATAGTACTATCCGGATCCGCTGGACTGCATTTCAACAAATTCTCTTTGATCACATAAGTTTTCTGTCCATTGGCAGACGCGAATTTGTAATAGTCATCTTTCTCACAGTCCTGCATCATTTGCATGTAATCCGTCAATTTAATTCCACCACCCAAATCCAACGCTGGTTCAATGGGCATAGAAGCCATTTCCCAAGCGTGAGCACAAATCTTTTCAGTTGTTGTTGGCAATACAGGCGTAGGCTGTTCATCTTCACAACCACCCAAGGCCAACATTGAAATACCCACAACAATTATCGCTGCATAAGTATTCATTTTGAAAGTCATCTTTTTCATATTAAGCACAAAGTAATGGCATCGACTGCACATATTCAATTTTTTTCAACATTCCACAATAAATTTGCCGCAGAATGCATCCCCTTCAAATCCTGATGGCCAAATGGTCCTCTCCCCTTTTCCAAGGACACAATTACAAATGCAACTTGTGTGGATTTGAATCCAAAAAACTTAGATCACGAGGCCATGACCACCCCGTGATCAAAATCAAACAAATCCTCTCAGCGGGCAAACGCAGATCCGATTGTCCTCGATGCTTGTCATCAGACCGCGACCGACGCCTCTGGCTGTTCCTTGAAAATAACATTACTCCCCAATCTCAAATATTGCATGTCGCACCCGAATATCCAGTGGCATTAAAAATGCGAAAGTTATCGGAGTCCATGAGATTTCAATACCACTGCATCGACAAGCGTACACCGGGCTATTACTACCCCAAATGGGTGCTCAACGGTGATATTACGTCATTGAATTTTCCAGACGGGATGTTTGACTGGGTTATAGCCAATCATGTATTGGAGCACGTGCCTGACTTAAAAAACGCCCTCATAGAAGTAAAAAGGGTACTAAAACCCAGCGGCAAAGCGATTTTCATGGTACCCATATCTCAATCGCACCCAACCCAAGAAGGCTGTGAGTTGGTCAATGGAGAGTGGACTTGCCAATTAACGAAAAAAGAGAAAATCGAACAATTTGGGCAGCACGATCACCTCAGACTTTTTGGAACCGATATGGATCAACTGTTTAAAACAATGGGATTTGATCTGATTTTCGACCAGTACGAAAGCCTAAATATCGATAAAAACCAACAACAACCATTGGTCCTTTTCCCCAATGAAAGCATCCCGATAGCCACACCGCAGAAATAACCCAACACCGACAATATCAATGCGATATCACGGCATTTATAGATTATTTCATTCATTTCATCGTATATTAGCGACCGAAAACTGAATTCGGATGAATAAAAATTTACTCAATCGCTTAGTCATTGTACTTCTTCCTCTGTTGTTTCAAAGCATCTCATTGCAGGCTCAAAACGTGGGTATCAATGAAACTGGCGCAAACCCAGATGCTTCTGCAATGTTAGACATCAATACGAGCAACAAAGGTTTGTTGATACCACGCTTATCTAAAGCCCAGAAATCCCTCATTGCCTCACCCGCAAACGGACTTCTGGTATACCAAACAGATGATACCGTTGGATTTTGGTATTACGAACAAACCAAATGGGTACCTGTCATGCGCTCCATCACCGCGGGCAAAGGACTCACGGGCGGATTCATCCAAGGAAAAGGAACCATCGACATTAAACCTACGGGTGTTGTAGCAAGAAAATACGGTGCAATGGATTCGATACCAGTAGTAACTGTAAATGCGGAAGGACAAATCACAGCGGCTACCACCATTGCCACAAACTTCTTGAATAAAACCGATACACTTTGGAGTTGGAGGATATTGGGTAACTCGGGCACCGACGAAACCAAACATTTTATCGGAACAAAAGACAACAAACCACTCCGTTTTAGAACCAATAACATTTTTTCGGGCGAATTAAACCCCGTAAATGACAACATTTCATTCGGAGATCAGGCCAACGTCACCAGCAACGGTTCACAAAATATCGCCATCGGCACAAAGGCCATGTTTCAGGCCACCGGGAACAAAAATGATCTGATTGCCATCGGCACAGACGCACTCAATTCTAATGGAATTTCAGCACCTGGAAGTACGCAAGGGATCGAGAACATTGCCATCGGACCAAAAGCCATGACCAGCAATAGAACGGGCAGTTACAACGTGGGATTGGGGCAGCGTGTTATGGAAACGGGCACATTCAACTACGGCAATATTGCCATTGGTTTTGAAGCCTTAAGACGATCAAACAACAGTTATTATAACATTGCGATAGGGATGTATGCCCTGAACTCAAATAGCTCGGGCAATTACAACAGTGCAATTGGTTATGGATCTATGTTGTACAACACAACTGGATACTACAACACCGCCAATGGTTTTTATTCATTGCTTTACAACACCACCGGCGTGGGTAACACTGCCATGGGTATGTACGCAGTTACCGTGAATACAACGGGCAACTACAACACAGGAATCGGTTATCAATCGCTTTACACCAGCTATGCCTCACTGAACAACACCGCCATTGGTGCATTTGCTGCCTTAAATACCACCACAAAAGGCAACAACAACACCGCCATTGGGTTTGAAGCGCTCAACAAAAACACCACTGGATACAGCAACGTGGCCATTGGTACAGACGCTTTATTCAGCAACACCGTGAGAGGCAACTTGGTGGCTGTAGGTGATTCCGCACTGTTCAACAACGGGGTTGGAGCAGCTGCTGGTCAAGCGTCATACAACACCGCGATCGGAAGCAAGGCTTTAATGGCCAACAACTTGGGTAGCAATAATTCAGCGCTCGGATTTTTGGCGCTCCAATCCAATTCAAATGGAAACAGCAATACTGCAATAGGATCCTTTGCGATGAACCAAATCACCTCGGGGAATCGCAATACAGCGGCCGGACACAATGCACTGTCTGTAGCAAACACCAGCAATGACAACACTGCCATGGGTTTTGCCTCTTTGTCGAAAAATACAACCGGAAACAACAACACCGCTACTGGTTCTTCTACTTTGGCCGCAAACACCACAGGAAGCAAGAACGCCGCCAATGGGTTTGAGGCATTAACAGCAAACACCACGGGTGCCGACAATACCGCCATGGGTAATGGTTCTTTGAAAGGCAACACAACCGCAAGCTTCAATACTGCAATAGGCAGTGAGTCATTAACTGCCAATACCACGGGCGCAAACAACACCGCCATGGGTTATCAATCTTTGGCCGCCAATACCAATGCGGCCAACAATACCGCAATGGGTTACAGAGCATTGCCTGCCAACACCACCGGCACGAACAATACCTCTGTTGGTACAACTTCTTCAACGTCCGGTACTTCTGGCTCCGCAAATACAGTAGTGGGAACTTTGGCATTAAATGCAAATACAACGGGTGGAAACAACGTGGTTATGGGCTATGAAGCCATGCGAACTGCCACGGCAGTTGAATTCTCAGTTGCCATTGGCTCTGGCGCTTTGAGAAACTACAACAATGGCTTCCCAACTACTGGAAGAAACACGGCAGTGGGCTATCAATCGATGATTGGTACAACCACAGGGTCGTATAATACGGCTTTAGGATATCAGTCGCTTGATGCCAATACAACTGGTAATTTAAACACCGCCGTGGGATACGGTGCATTGCCAGCAAGTACAACGGGTGGCAACAACACCGCCATGGGATACTCCGCATTACAGAGCAATACCACCGCAAACAACAATACAGCGTATGGATATCAATCTGGATTTGGAACTTCCACAGGTGGTAACAATACTGCCATTGGATTTCAAGCATCTGCCAACAATGGTGCTCTGACTAACACAACAGCATTGGGATTTCAAGCGGTTACCACAGCAAACAACCAAGTGCGCATAGGCAACAATGGCGTAACATCTATTGGTGGATTTGTAGCTTGGACAAACCTCTCCGATGGACGATTCAAGAAAAACATCGAAAAGAATGTACCTGGTTTGGATTTCATATTAAAACTAGAGCCAGTCACTTACAATTTCGATTTCATCGCCCTGGATCAAGCTACAAAAATCCATGCGCCCTCCTCTGCTGAGGCAAATACCGAAGTGCAAAATTCAGCCAACCCAAATGCACAAACAAGATTCAGCGGATTCATTGCCCAAGACGTTGAAAAAGCAGCTCAGAGCATTGGGTATGATTTTTCTGGTGTAGATAAGGCCAAAAATGAAACAGATGTTTACGGCTTGCGATACAGTGAGTTTGTTGTCCCTATGGTCAAAGCCATCCAAGAACAACAAGCCCAAATTGAACTGTTGAAGAAACAAAACGAAGAGCTCCTTCGCATCGTGACCGAACTTCAAAACAAAAAGTAAACATCCCGCCATTACAGGAATGAAACAACTTTTGTTTGCCGCCGCTTGCCTCATAAGCACAACCATGGGATTTGCTCAAGGATGGGTGCACAATGGCGCCCATGTGGTTGCTAATAATGGCACATTCATCGTCATTGACGGCACCAAGGGGAACTACAAAGCCCAATCGGTTTCTCGCCTCATTTTCAATGGTGATGTAGAAATTTCATTCACAGGTAACTGGATCAACAACTCCAGCGGGGCCATTTTCATGACCAATGATGGAAAAGCGATACTCAAAGGCGCCATTCAATCCTTTCAGGGCACCGCAATTACCGCATTCCCTGCCCTAGACCTTAAATGCTCAGCCAACCCAACCTTGCAAACCAATATCCTGGTGGGTGGCGGCCACAAAGGAGGAGGCACCGGTAAAATCAACCTGTTCGATCGCCAGCTCAACCTAAACGGCAAAAAACTCATCATCAACAATCGCTCTGAAACCGCCATCGCAAGAACAACCGGCGGATTTCTTTCAGAATCATTCCCAACAGCAGGATATGGCTTTATTCAGTGGAATTTGAGAGACGCAGGGGCCGGGCCACAATACAGAATCCCTTTTCAGACTTTAGCCGGAACAGACATTCCATTCGATTACAATGTAAAAAACGTAGGTCTACAAACCACTGATTCGGGTTTCGTAACAATTGCAACCTACCCCACCCCAACAACCGCATTGCCGAACAACAGGCCCATGCCTTTTGGGGTTCCTCATGTAAAAAACGAATTTGGCACTGAAAACGCCCGACGAATGCTCGACCGTTTTTGGGTGATACAAGATGGTGGTTATGCCACAAAACCAGAAATTTCCTTGGGATTCAGCTATCTAGATCCGGAGCACAATACGGGCACCAACACCATCCAAGAAAGCAACATGGGGGCCATTTCTTGGAATTCTACAGCAAACAAATGGAACTACCCAGTTAAATCAAGGGTTTCAACATCCAACAACACCCTTCTTTTGCACGCAGGCATGAATTTCTCTGGCATCTGGACACTCTCCGATACCACCCCTTGCCCAATTGCCAATTTCACAACATCCGGAGTTTGCGAAAAAGACAGCGTCCTTTTTGTTGATAAATCAACCGTAGCGCAAGACACCCTAATTCGTTGGAATTGGTCTTTTGGCAATGGGAACAACGGCAGTGGGGATTCTACTGTGGGTTATTTCTCTCCCGCAGGCATATACAACACCCGACTCATTGTAACTGCCGCCACGGGTTGTAGCGATACCATCTTCAAGAAAATTAACATCCTGGGCGCACCGCAAGCCAACTATACCGTGGAAGACACTTGTGAGAATACAGTGGTAAAATTCACTTCCCTCACATCACCAGGTAGCGGATTTATCGCCAAAGAGTATTGGTGGTTTGGTGATGGTGGCACATACACCGGCAAAAGCCCTCAACATTATTATGGGACTTCCGGTTTGCCACAGGTGAAGTACATTGTATATAACAGCAACCTCTGTAAAGACACCATCGACAGAACCATTTACATCGCAAACAAACCCTTCGTCTACTTCAGTGTGAAGCCCGATTGTGAAGATGTGAATTTCCCCTTTACCAATGCCTCAACCGCCGGAGCAGGTACCATTTCAAGTTATAATTGGGACTTTGGCAACGGCAGGCGATCCAGTGTGCGCGATGAAAATATCGTCTATCCTGACTCTGGAACGTTCCCGGTAAGATTGATTGTAACCAACAGTTTTGGCTGTAAAGACACCTTCCTTCAACCCCTGCAAGTATATCCTCGAGCCATTGCAGATTTCAAATACAATCCTTTCGACCCCGAAATGCTAAAGCCAGTTTCATTCAACAACCTCTCGGGCATTGACACCAAATGGACATGGGATTTTGGCGATGGCAATTTTGCGATAACCGAAAATCCGATTCACTCATACAACATGTATGGCACCTATACAGTGACCCTCATCGCCGACAATCAATTTGGATGTGCTGATACAACTACACGAAGTTTGAGGGCAAAATCCATCCCGCTTTACTGGTTCCCCGATGCGTTCACACCCGCCAATACCGAAGGGCTAAACGACAAATTTGGACTTTTCTCCCCATTAACGATCACCAATTACCGCTTGATTATTTTCAATCGATATGGCCAAATGATTTTTGAATCAAAAGACCAAACACAATTATGGGATGGCCGATTCAACGGAGAACTCGTTCCCAATGGCGTTTATATTTACGATGCCACCTTCAAAAACCCTGAAAACGAAATTCAAAGGTATTCTGGCAACGTTACGCTGTTGAGATAACAGAAGTCAATACCTTTATTCAATGATTTTCGGCTGCCTAAAGGCCAGATTCATCAAACGCGAGAAATCCAGTTGCCCTTAATTTCGATGTGATTGCGATGCAGCACCAACATGTTGCGCTGTTCCATCTTTTTGAGCAATCGCGAAATCACTTCACGCGATGAGTTCAAATCCTGTGCGATGGTTTGATGATTGATTGGAATGTCTGAGCAACCACAAGATTTCCACTGATTCATCAAATAAAATTCCAAACGCTCGTCCATACCCCGAAACGCCACATGATCCAATACCGTAAGCACATCCTCAAACCGGTGGCGGTAAGTCGAAATCACAAACTCATACCACGACCGATACTCTTTCATCCACTCATTCATCGTTTGAACGGGGAACATCAACAATTTGGTGGCCTCTGTGGCAATCGCCGTAATTTGACTGCTTTCCATTCTCGCAGCACAACTCATAGACACTGCGCAGGCTTGTCCTGGCGTGAGATAATACAAGAAAAACTCAGACCCCTCGTCGCTCTCGCGATACACCTTCACACGGCCTTCCAAAACCAATACCGTACTCGGCATAAACTGCCCTGTTCGAATGATTTCCTCGTTGGCAACATATTCTTTCACAATGCTCTGATCGATGAGCGATTCAATCAACGCGGGCTCAAAATGAGCAAAAACCTCACGAACCCTATCGCTGTTGTTCATTTCTGATTTCTGTGTCATGAAGAAGTATTTCAGTCAAAGGTCGCGATTTTCAAAGATTAACCCGACTTTTGTGGTATAATATGATTAAAACAGGACTTTTTTTGGATCTCACCTTTCACCACGATACACCGCAAGGTTGGTATCTCACAGATGATTTGGGAGTAGAGGTATTGTTGCCCAACAAATACTGTCCTGCCGAAGCCGTAGAAGGCGACATAATCAACGTATTCATTTACAGAGACTCCGAAGACAGACTCACCGCTACCACCCGTGTCCCCAAGATCGAACTCAACGAATTTGCTTGTTTAGAGGTTGTGGCCACCACCGGCATTGGTGCTTTTTTGGATTGGGGGCTCGAAAAAGACCTATTTGTACCTTTCAAAGAGCAACACCAGAAATTGGTAGAAGGTGAACACGCCGTAGTTTATTTATACCGCGACGAAGTCACCGACCGCCTGTTGGCGAGTGCCAAAATTTCAAAATGGCTAGAGAAAACCGACGTTACATTGGGCTTTAACACCGAGGTTGATTTGATGTGTTTTGAAGAAACAGAGATTGGCTTCAGAATGATCATCGATCAAAAATTTCAAGGAATGGTCTACAAGAACGAAGCTTTCAAACCCATAGAAGTGGGCGATACCATGAAAGGCTACGTGCGTTTGATCAGAGAAAATGGGCACATCGATTTATCCTTAACCCCAATTGGCCGTAAAAAAGTCCCTGGATTGGCAGGAATAATCTTAGACGCCATCGAAGCAGAAGGGGGATTTTTGTCAATGACAGACAAATCAGCACCTGAATTAATTCAAGCCAAATTTGGCATGAGTAAAAAAGCCTTTAAGGAAGCCGTAGGAACTTTGTATCGCAACAGAGATATTACAATCGAACCCAACGGGTTGCGAAAAACACAATAATTCTTCCATGAGTGAATATTAAACACATATTCACAAAAATGCAACGTCATCATAACCGATTTCAGGGGCGATACGGACAATTATCCTTAAATTTGCGGCCTAATTGCACATCAAATCATTGATATTCAATCAAAAAATATGAAATCAAAAATCTTCTTAGGAGCTTTGTTCATGGGATTGGGATTTTCTGCTTGTAAGAAATCCAACCTCGATTTGAACAAATACTCAAACCTCAAAATCCAACCGGGTGTTGTAACCCCATTGGCCAGTATCTCAATTACCGCTGGTAAAATCCTCAAACAAGACAGCATCACGGTTCACGATCCAGATGGATTGATTCGTTTTCTAGTGAGAAAAGACTCTATTGTTACCATTGGTGCCGATAGTATCCTAAGCAATATTTCCTTACCAAAGTCGAGTGTTAACTTTAAACTGGGAGAAATCAATGTACCCAACATCAATCAAACCCAAAAAGTAACATTGAAAGAGTTGGTAGACTTGTGCGATGCACAAACCCAGTTCGTTTTCAATTACTACGACGGGAAAGACACCATTTTCCCCGCTTTGAGCAGCCCTGCTGGCGACACAAACAATGTGGTTAAGGCAACCAATTATGAATACATCCGCCTTTCTAAAGGCTTTTTGAAATTTGGCCTTACGAACAACTTCCCTACAGTATTGAGCAAAGCCCAAGTGGTCATATTCGATAACAAATATGGAAGCAAATTGGGTACTGTGAACTTCGCCAACATCCTACCAGGGGCAAAAGGATTCGATAGTATTCCAATGGCGGGCGTTACATTGAGCAACGATTTGGCATTCCAAATATTGGTGGTAGACATGGTGCAAAGCAGCGCTCCTGTGCGTATCGACCTCACAGACGATTTAACCATCGACATCATGGGGTCTGGCATGAAAACCACTGGAGGTAGAGCCATCATCCCAAGTCAAATCATTCAAACACAAATGTTGGCGCTCAACTTGAGCTCTCCTACCGATGATTATCGCTTGAGAAATGTGAAATTTGGTGCTGCAGCAATTCCATTTACCGCCGAATCCAAATTTGCCGAAAACCTCAATCTAAATATTCAATTTCCAGATGCTACCGTTGGTGGCTCTGCCATTTCTCCCACCGCAATCAGCCTCCCAAAAGGCAGCAAAACTGGTACTTTCGACCTAAGCAATGCCAACATCTTCCTTGGAGCAGTGGATACACTTACCCACAACATGTTGCGCGTGGCCGTGTCGCCTAGCATCACTTCCTCTGGTAACTTGGTAGACTTCGATTCGAGCGATTTTGTAAAATTGGATATAGACCCGGCCAACATCGTCATTGATTATGTAGACGGATACATGGGCCAAAAAACTTGGACCGTTGATGTAGACGATGTGGAATTCGACGCGCTAGCAGAACTTGGTAAAGGATTAACCTTAACCAATCCCAAAATGTCCATCATTGTGAAGAATTCTTTCGGAATTCCCATTCAATTGGAATTGAGCTTGATAGCCAAAGACAACAAAGGCGGTTCGGTTGACATGCAGCCCCCAACCATGAATTTTGGATACCCCACCATCGCACAAGCGGGTACTACAGTGGATAGCAAATTCGACATCGACAAGAGCAACTCCAAAATTGTAGAAGCCTTGGGATTGCCACCAACACAATTCGCCATCTCTGGCAAAGCCTATTTAAACAAAGATGGCTTCAAAGGATACAACGATTTTGTTTCAAGTAAAAGTTCGATGAGTTTGAGCTTTGAGGCAAACATGCCATTGTCTATCATTGCGCAAGACTTCAGCATCCGCGATACTGCAGACCTCAAAGAAACCTTGAAGGGATTGGATGTATTTGAATATTTGGAACTAAAAATCAAAACCACCAATGGATTCCCATTGGAAGGCGCACTAGACCTTTACTTCGCCGATGCAAATGGCATCATTTTGGATTCTTTGGTAAATACTACCTTAGTTGCTTCTGGTATCCCTGATGCAACGGGAAAAGTGGTTACGAGAACAGAAAACATGACCACGTTCTTGCTCGACAAAGAAACTCTGGCTAACATCGCAACAGATACAAAATTTGCCCAAAAACTCATTTTCGTTACCCATTTCTATACCTATAACAAAGGCACTCAATCGGTGAACATCCACACAGACAATCAGTTGGATATCGCCATTGCTTTCCGCGCTAAATTGGCTGGTCAATAATCTCCCCAATCATGAAAAAACAACAATTATTTATTTGTCTCGCTTTGGGATTGAGTGGTTTCGCGAAAGCGCAAACGGGTTTTGAATTCAACAACCGTCACCTTAGCCAATCAGCCAATATCAACCCAGCCTTTTTGCCACAATACAAACTGACTTTGGGCGTTGGAAACGCATTTGAGGCCTACCACCCTGGCTTCAACATCAATACTTTCTTCAATTCTGCCGCGGATGCCACAACCACCATCAGAAACATCATCAACGACCCCAAAGTAAACTTGGGCGTATCGTTCGATAACCGCACGGAAATGTTTCAATTTGGATTCAAAAGCAAACGCAGTTATTTCACTTTCAACTCATCCAATCAAACCCTCGGTCAAATCAACATCCCCAAAGATGCTTTGGGAATGGCCATGTTTGGAAATCAGGAATACTTCGGCAAACGAGCCAATTTTGACCTCTCGGGCACTGAGTTCATGTCGTACTTCGAAAACAAAATCTCTTACGGCCGTGCCATCAGTAACAAACTCAACGTGGGTATCAGCTACAGCTCTATCATCGGTATTGCTCATGCGAACTTGAAAACCGCCTACGCCTATTTGGAAACAGACACCAATAACACAACCATCTATCAAATGAAGATGGGCGGTGCATTTGATGCTCAAACTTCTCTCATGGGATTGTCGGTGATGAAAGCCCTCAACGACAGTAATTACGACGCCCAATCAGCCATTGAAGATGCATTTTTAAGCAATCCCTCGTCAAGCAACAGAGGCAATGCTTTGGGATTTGGTTTTGTATATCGTGCCAACAAAAAGATCCAAATTTCTGGCGCAATGAGCAACATCGGCAAAATCACTTGGAATGTAGGCGCTGAATCACATCAAATGTCCGACAAACCATGGACTTTCACTGGATTGGACACCAGCATCACCAATGACTTGAAAAATGTAACCGTTCAAGATTTGCTCTTGGATTCATTTGCACAAGCATTTGATAATCATTCAACCCAATTGGCGAGTTACGAAACCAAACTTCACAGCAGATACACTTTGGGATTGGAGTATTTCCTTTCTCCTAGAACGTATTTCCAATTTGTTTATGGCGGTGGCTATGGCGTAAAGGGCGACAAATCCTTTACCAGCATTAACGCACACAAAGAATTGGGAGAATGGGTAGATTTGCGTTTGAGCTATACTTTGTACGATTTCAGCAACGCCCAGCACAATGTGGGTGTGGGAATGAGCATGAATTTGGGCCCCATACAGCCATGGATTTCTTTGAACAATGTTTCAGGTTTGATGGCGTACGACAAAAGCCATTACCAATCGATTCGAGTTGGTTTGAACATCAACATCGGTCAGAGAAAAGACACCGATGGTGATGGTGTGAGAGACAAATCAGACAGCTGCTACAAAACCTACGGTGCAAGAAGCAACAACGGTTGTGAATTGGGCTATTTGGGTGGCAAAATGAACTACGATGAAACAGCGGTAGACAGCGTTATGGCTGAGCCAATTGTTGCGCCTTCCGCCATGGAAACACCTCAGAATGATGGTGCGCAAAACTCAAAAGAATCACCTGTGTTGACGGAAACCCAAAATACTCCTGCCATCACTGCTACAGAAACACCTGAAATGAGCAAGGAAAGCACCGAGGCCACTCCACCAAAAACCAGCAAAAAAACCAAAGTGGCCAAAACGAAAAAGAAATCAAAATCAGATATTTCTTTAACGGAAGCGATGATGAACTAATCAATTACACATCGCCCAATGGCGATAACAGAAATTTACTTTGGCATCATAGCTAAAATATTCTGACCCAGTGAAGGTATCAAAACCCGCTGGGTCATTTTATTTTCAGTGGCTATCTGCAACAACTTTTCAGCGGGTTCACCAATGGGCTCATCGCTCAAATCAAAGGTCCCATAATGCATCGGAACCATACTTTTGGCGCCCAAATCCAGGAACGACTGATAGGCTTTCGCTGGGGATGAATGGTTGGATTCCATGAACCATTCCGGCTGATACGCCCCAATACCCAGTATGGCCAAATCAATGTTCGGGAACAACTCTTTGGTTTCAAGATAGTGCTTCCCATAACCAGAATCACCGCCAAAATAAATCACCTTCCCGCCCACTTCAATCACAAACGCACCCCACAAATGTTTGTTGGTATCGGTAATCCAACGCCTGCACCAATGGCGGGTTGGCAAATACGTTATGCGAATGATTTGATCATCCAATTGATATTGTTGATACCAACCAGCCTCTTGAATATCCCCATTGCGATTGAAACGCTTCAGCAACTTCGATGTAGACAACCCACACAAATATTGTGCTTTGGGATTGAGTTTAGAAAGGGTTCTTAAACTCTGATAATCCATGTGATCACGGTGATCATGGCTCAATAACACATAGTTGATAGACGGCAAATTCTCTGGCTTTACAGGAAGTTTGGAATATCGCTTCAACACGCGAGAGGCATTGCCAAATACAGGATCCGTTATCAAGGTGACCCCCCCAATTCTAATAAAGAAAGTAGCATGACCCAACCACGCAACGCCATCAATGGAATCATTGTTCATCCAACCCAAATCCGAAGCGATGGGCAATTGAAACGTATCCGTTTTTTTAAATTCGAGAAACGGATTGGTTTGTTTTTTCCATTTCCGCACATCTTTGAACGACAGCAAAAATGGGTAATCGGGATTGTGATAGCGCCCATTTTTCAAGGGTGTACCCATATAATCCGATTTCAAGGGGTGGTATTTCAACGCCTCGTTAAACGCATATTTCCCCTCAACAACCACACGAGATGCCAAAACATTGCTCTTCGATGGGGGCGTGGGTTTCTGTTCGATAGAATCTGAAGAATTCACTTTAGGATCAGTTGTAATTATACTCATGAATTGAGAAGTATTGGCAGATTGAGTGAGTCCCTGCGATACAGCGTCTATCGAGGGACCAACAAAGACGATTCCAACCAATAACAATTTGACAAGACTTTTTGTGCGGTTCATATTAAAAATAATTATACGGCCGTGCGGTGGGTATCCCATTCCCCAAGAACATGCAGTGCCTCAAACACGGTCTCCAACCCTTTCACACTCACAATCAAGGCCTTATCGGTTTGTTTCACACTGAATTTATTGGGATTGCTCGCCACAAAGCCCATAATCGCAACAAAACTATCACTGTGATACACTGCAGCGTTGGGATCGCCCGGAAAATAGCAGCGCATCCCGCCATTGCCCAATGATATTTTTTCCATGCCCAATTGCTTTCCGGCCCATTTCAATCGAACAGTATCCAACAAAGCCACAACCGTTGATGGCAATTTACCAAACCGGTCTTTCAAGTTGCCCGCAAAACGCTGCAATTCCAACTCCGTATTGATGCTTGAAAGTTCACTGTAAAGCGCCAGTCGTTCCGCCGTTTGCGTCACATAATCCGATGGGATCAACATTTCAAACTGGGTATCTACCTGACAGTCTCTGCTGCTGATGTCTTCTGGTTGATCAAACAACGCATCAAACTCTTCGTTTTTGAGCTCTCTCACGGCTTCGTCCAGAATCTTATGATACATATCAAAGCCCATTTCACTGATAAATCCGGATTGCTCACCACCGAGCAAATTCCCCGCGCCGCGAATATCCAAATCCCGCATCGCCACTTGGAAACCACTGCCCAACTCACTGTATTCTTCCAAAGTGCGCAATCGTTTCCGGGCATCTTCGCTCAAAACAGAAATTGGGGGCGACAGCAAATAGCAAAATGCCTTGGTATTGCTCCTACCCACCCTACCCCGCATCTGGTGCAAATCGCTCAAACCAAACATGTGGGCATTGTTGATGATGATGGTATTGGCATTGGGAATGTCCAACCCGCTTTCAATGATGGTAGTAGCCACCAACACGTCGTATTCTCCCTCAATGAACCGCACCATAACGTCCTCCAACTCATGTCCTTCCATTTGCCCATGCGCCACACTCACCCTACATCCGGGTACCGAATCGCCGATGATTCTGGCCATTTCATGGATGTCTTTCACCCGGCTGTGAACAAAAAAGATCTGTCCGCCTCTGTCCATTTCATGCTGAACGGCTTCGGCAATCAAATCGCGATTGAACACGTGCAATTCGGTATGCACCGGCTGCCGATTGGGCGGTGGCGTATTGATGATCGACAAATCCCTAGCCCCCATCAAGCTGAAGTGCAATGTTCGCGGTATGGGCGTTGCCGTAAGCGTGAGCGAATCTACGTTCACCTTAAATTCTTTGAGTTTTTCTTTGGCCGATACACCAAACTTTTGCTCCTCGTCGATGATCATGAGCCCCAAATCCTTGAACTCTATGTCTTTCCCCAAAATCCGGTGCGTGCCAATCAACACATCCACAGACCCGGCTTTCACTTTGTCTAAGGTGGCTTTTTGCTCTTTGGCCGATTTAAATCGATTGATATAATCTACGGTAATCGGAAAACCCGCAAAGCGCTTGGCAAAAGACCGATAATGTTGTTGAGCCAGTATGGTTGTTGGCACCAAAACCGCCACTTGCTTGCTATCACAAACGGCTTTAAACGCTGCGCGCATGGCCACTTCAGTTTTACCGAAACCCACATCGCCACACACCAATCGATCCATGGGCTGGGGCGATTCCATATCGCGCTTTGTGTCTTCCACAGCCTTGGCCTGATCCGGCGTATCCTCATAAAAGAAACTGGCTTCCAACTCCATTTGCATATAGTTGTCTGGCCCAAAAGCAAACCCTTGCTGCGCTTTCCGCTTGGCATACAGGGCGATGAGTTCCCTGGCGATGTCCTTTACCTTTTTCTTGGTGGCCTTCTTCTGCTTATCCCATTGTGGACTCCCCAATTTGTGCATGCTTGGGGGTGTACCATCCTTTCCTGTGTATTTACTGATTTTGTGCAGGCTATTTACCGACACATAAAGTAGGTCGTTGTCTTTGTAAACAATCCTCACCACCTCCTGCTTTACCCCCTGCACGTCCATTTTTTCAAGACCCGCAAATTTCCCAATCCCATGATCCATGTGGGTGACATAGTCGCCCGGCTTTAGGTTTTTGAGCTCTCTCAGCGTGAGTGAGGTTTGAGACGAATACCGTTGTCGGCCCTTGGGGCGATAGAATTTATCAAACAGCTGATGCTCCGTGGTGAAGGCAATATTCACATCCCGATCAATAAAACCTGCAGACAGACCTTGATAAACGGGGTCAAATTCCACTTGGGCTTGGGTATCGGCAAGGATGGTTGTAAGTCGTTCTATTTGGCGACTATTTTCACTAAAAACCAAGGTTTTGAGGCCTTCTTTTTTGTTTGATTGCATCCAATCGATGAGCATTGGAAAATTCCTTTTAAACAACGGTTGAGGCTGTTGGAGAAACTCAATGATATCTGATTGTCCGATGGGGCGCGTGCCGCTGCAATGAACTTGGGTAAACGATTGCAAGGCCGTCATCAGCCCTTTGGGGGTATTCCAAATTTGTTTGGGGTGTTTGGGGATGATTTCTCTGCCAAAATCTACAGCCTCTTGGTGAATTTGCAGCGCTTTTTCCCAAGCTTTGGCGAGGTCTTCAATTTGGAACGACAGATCTTGGGCCACAACCACGGTTTTTGGATCGAAGTAATCGGTGATCGAAATGGTGGTTTCTTGGTTGCGTTGTTCTTGAATGTTTGGTAGCAGCGAAAAATGAGCGATTTCTTTGAGCGAAAGCTGATCATTCACATCGAAGGTTCTGATGCTTTCAATAACATCACCGTCCAGTTCGATGCGAAAGGGGTATTCATGGGCGAAGCTAAAAAGATCAACGATACCACCCCTGAGGCTAAATTCACCGGGTTCAAACACAAAATCTCGGCGTTCAAAACCATTGATTTCAAGAAATTCCATGAGAAAATCGGTATCAAGGCTTTGTCCTCGAGCGATGTCGATGGCCGATTTTTCGAGTTCGATTTTATCCACTACATACTCGGCGATGGCAGAGCAATAGGTAACAAAAATGCGTTTGTTGTTTTTGCGAAGTGCATTGAGAGTTTCGATGCGTTCTTGCACTCCCATGGCATTTTCGCGAACGGGATTGAAGGGTTTCAGGAAAGAATCGGGCAGAAAATAGATGGGTTCACCCACCAGCAGATTTTCTAGGTCTGATTTAAAATACTGGGCTTCTTCTTTGTTGGGGAGTACCGCCACGATGGGCCTTCCGGAGGAGGCATAAAGGGTGGCGGTGGCGAGGGCGAAGCCCGAGCCAGCCAGCCCTTGGAGGTGAATGGGTGCGGCCGCGTGCTCCGCCGCGGCCGCCAGTGCAATCATGGGTTGTGTTTGGGCAAATGCACCCAGTATTTCTCTCGTATTCATCGCTTTTCTCTCACTACCCTGAAATAATGAGGCCCCGCTTCGCGAGGCCCCCAAAGATACTATCACCAATCCGGTTTTATCAACCCGATTACTCGCTTTTTGTGTAAGGTTTAACCCTTTCTCAACATCGCACGCTCCGCCGCCGCAACAATCGCCGCAGTGGTTAATCCGTACTTCTCCAACAACTGATCCGGCGTACCACTCTCTCCAAAAGAATCATTCACCGCAACAAACTCCATCGGCGTTGGCAACTCCCTGCTCAACAACTGCGCAATGCTATCGCCCAAACCACCATTCATCTGATGCTCTTCGGCACTCACCACACAACCCGTCTTTTTCACTGATGCCAAAATCGCATCGCGATCCAATGGCTTAATCGTATGAATGTTAATCACTTCAGCATCAATACCCTTCTCCGCCAATGCATGTCCTGCTTCAATCGCTTTCCACACCATATGTCCTGTAGCAAAAATTGTTACGTCTTTACCCTCATTCAACATCAAAGCTTTTCCAATCTCAAATGGCATATCTTCTGGAATAAACACTGGCCACTTCGGACGGCCAAATCGCAAATACACAGGTCCATCATATTTGGCAATCGCCATTGTAGCCGCCTTCGTTTGATTGTAATCGCAAGGGTTAATCACCACCATATTGGGCAACATTTTCATCAAGCCAATGTCTTCCAAAATCTGGTGCGTAGCCCCGTCTTCACCCAAAGTAAGTCCAGCATGACTCGCACAAATCTTCACATTTTTGTGGCTGTATGCGACACTCTGCCTGATTTGATCGTACACCCTACCCGTTGCAAAATTTGCGAATGTACCAGCAAAAGGGATCTTCCCTCCAATGGCCAAACCCGCCGATGCACTGATCATATTGGCCTCTGCGATACCCGCCTGAATGAATCGCTCAGGAAATTCATCCTTGAAGGCATCCATCATCAAAGACCCCGTTAAATCCGCGCACAAGGCAACCACATTGCTATCCAGTTTACCCGCTTCGTGTAAACCTGCGCCAAATCCGCTGCGTGTGTCTTTTTGTCCTAATATTTCGTATGATTTCATTTCTGTTAGATCGATAATTGGGTAATTGTTCCTGAATTGATTTTAAAAACTTTGTTCTTGCTGTATAATGTTCGGGTCTCACCCGCTGTGCGATAAACCACGGTATATTCACCGGGCTGCATGTTGATCATTTGTTTGGGTACGCTGCCATTCAAATCCATCACCCATTCCAATTTGTTGTCTACCTTCTGAAAAACCGCCCCTTTCACGTCTTTGCTCAAACTCAATTGCAAAACACCTGGATTGGGTATTTCAATGGTAAACGTTTGATTTTGTTTGATTTGAATGTTGTTAAATTTCAACCGCGGCACTGTAAGAATCTCTAAATCGTAACCGCCCACCAAGTACTTTTCAGTGGTATTGAATTCCTGTGCATTGATGGTTTGCATGCTATTCCCTTTCCTCACAATGGCTTGTAACCTTGGGTATTTTGTAATCCCCCCCATCTTCAACAACAAACTACCTTGCGGCGTTTGAACGGGAATCACGTTGTGACGTCCGGGGACAATCTCCACCACTTCAGACTGCACTTGCGGTTTGGTATGGGCTACTACACGATATCTGCGGATTGGATCCAAATACAAAGTATCCGGCACCCCTTTGCCATTCATGGTGTGTATCACATTTTCTACCATCGCGCCATTGTCGGCATCAAAAATGGTCAAAGGCACATCTGTTTCACGGGGCATGCCTTGATTGTCTAACAGATTGATTTGTACCGTGGTGTTGTTCAACGCCTGATTGATCACAACCCCTATGATTTTTTGAAATTGCGTGGGAGTTTCAGCGTTGAAATATCGACCAGCGCATGAATAGGCATTTCGAAACACTTCACTGTCTGTACCCAACCCAATCACAAAGGGCCTCAAAACAATGCCTTTTTGCTGCAAAGCGGTACTGATCGCACAAGGGTCGCCACCACATTCCTCAACGCCATCTGTGATGATGATGATGATGTTTCTCGACGTTGGGTCTTCGGGAAAATCCTTGGCACAGGCCAACAAAGATTGCGCGATAGAGGTATAACCCAGCGGTTTAATCATTTTCAATCGAGCAGCAAACTGCTTGTGATTGAAAGGCGCAAATGGCACCTCCAGCTTGGTATCGTTGCAATCCTTTTTTTCATTGGGTTGCGTATGTCCAAAAACCCGCAGTCCCACTTCCAAATTCTCCACTGTGCGAAGGGTATCGACCATCTTGTTCATCAAGGTCACAGCCACCGCCCAGCGATTGGAATTCCCCATTTCAGTGAGCATGCTACCACTGCCATCGAGCAGAAACAACATCCGGGTTTTTTGACCGGGATATCCATTTTTCACTTGTGCCCCCGCGTTCAAAGAGAACAACAAGAACAAGAGGTAGATGCATTTTTTCATGGTTATACGTTTATGTGTTGACGCTATGTTCAACTATTAAGCCAAAGTTAATAGTCTTTGTGTTCTGTCTCTGGCAATTGAGCCAATGCTTTGGCCAACTGCTCATCGTTGGGCGCCTTACCATGCCAAGCATGTGTACCCATCATGAAATCAACCCCCATACCCATTTCGGTTTTCATGATGATCACAATGGGCTTTCCACAACCCAATTTCGATTGCGCTTGTGGCACAACCTTCATGATATCGTCCCAATTATTACCATCCATTTCCAACACTTCCCATCCGAAAGCCAAAAACTTCGATGTCCATTCGGTCAAACCCATCACATCGCCCGTAGAACCATCAATTTGCTTTTGGTTATAATCCACGGCAACAATCATATTATCCAATTTTCTGTGAGCAGCAAACATCACTGCTTCCCAGATTTGACCTTCTTGCAATTCACCATCGCCGGTCAAAGCCCATACAGTGCTTGCATCACCATCAATTTTCTTTTGCAATGCCAATCCGGCAGCCACACTCAACCCCTGACCCAGAGAACCAGTAGCAACACGGATACCGGGGAGGTGTTCGTGCGTTGCAGGGTGACCTTGCAAACGGGTATTCAATTTACGGAAAGTTGCCAATTCAGGCACGGGGAAATAACCACAACGCGCCAACGTGCTATAATACACAGGCGAAATATGCCCATTGCTCAAAAAGAATACATCCTCACCATTTCCACTCATGTTAAATTGAGATGGGTTGTGTTTCATAAAATGAAAATGCAATGCAGTAAAATAATCTACACAGCCCAAAGATCCACCGGGATGGCCACTTGAAACAGCGTGTACCATACGAAGAACATCTCTTCTGATTTGGGTGGCCATGGTTGCCATTGAGGTTACGGTATAAGAGGTTTCCATAAAGGTTCAAAATTGCAGCAAATTCCCTCAGGAGTATGCACAAGTTTTCAAGAGAATCGGTTCTTGTATCAGAATCCGTTGAATCCACCAAAATCCCCGTTAATCATTCAAAGAATACGCCAAAAAATGCTTATATTTGCGGGTTCTTATGCAGTCCAAACTCTACGGCTTCTTCTATACATTGGTGATTCTGGCTTTGTCTAGCTGTACCAACTATGGAAAGGTTTACAAGAGCAAGGACAATAATGCAAAATACCAATTGGCCACTGAGCTATATGCCAAAAAAGATTATTCCAGAGCCGTTCCTTTGTTCGAACAGTTGAGAGATGCCTACCGCGGCAATGCCGATAGCTTAGAAATTGTATACATCAACACCGCCTACTCTTATTTTTACATGAAGGATTATGAGTATGCCAGTATGTTCTTCAAAGATTTTACAGACAATTTTTCAAGCAGTCCACGCATGATAGAATGCGCCTACATGGCCTTGTATTGTGACGTTTTGTTTGTGGGTGATCCGGAACTCGATCAAAGTAAAACCAGCGATGTAATCAACGCGTTGCAAACTTTCATCAACTATTACCCAGAATCAGAGTACGTGGCCAAATGCAATACCCACATCGATGAACTCAGAAGCAAGCGCCATTCAAAAGCGTTTGACCAAGTAAATCAATACTTTGTGATGCGCGAATACAAAGCAGCCAGCGCCGCCGCTGTGATTGCCATCAAAACATATCCTGATATCCCCCAAAAGGAAGAATTGGAATACATCGCATACCGGGCACAGTTTTTGTACGCCATGGGCAGCATTGAATCCAAAAGGATTGAACGACTAGAAAAAGCCAATGTCTTGATTGACGATTATTTTTATGCCAACCAAATGAGCGGTTTGCATTCAAAAGACGCCAAAGAAACCAAAGACAAAATTCAAAAAGAAATAATAAAACTCAAATCAATCATATGAGCAACGCGATATCCCGCAACGCAGAAACACGTGACCTGCGCCACCTCGAAAACGAAACCAGTAACGTTTACTTGAGCGCCATCATCATTTCTAAGCGTGCAAACCAAATTGCCGAAAAGCAAAAAGAAGAATTGCGCAACCGTTTGGAGCCATTCCTGAACGATTCTGATAACCTTGAAGAAATCCAAGAAAACAGAGAGCAAATCGAAATTTCCATGATGTATGAGCGTATGCCTAAGCCAACCCTTTTGGCTACACAGGAATTCGCCGATGAAAAAACCTACTGGAGAATCCCCGATGCTCCGGAAAAGCCACTGTAAAAACAAGAAAATCATTATTGGGGTTACCGGTGGAATCGCCGCGTATAAAATCCCCCAATTGGTGCGTCTTCTGAAAAAAGAAGGGGCAGAAGTTCAAGTCGTGCTCACCGAAGCCGCCAAAACTTTTGTTACGCCTGAAACATTGGCAGTCCTCTCAGAGAAACCCGCACTGTCGCAATTTTTCAAATCCAACCAAGGTGAATGGAACAATCACGTTCACCTCGGTCTTTGGGCCGATGCAATCATTATCGCCCCAGCCGGTGCAAACACACTGGCAAAAATGGCACATGGCTTGTGCGACAATCTATTAATGTCCGTAATCCTCTCCGCCAGATGTCCACTCTTTGTGGCGCCAGCCATGGATCTCGACATGTGGCTCCACCCCTCTACCCAATCCAATGTTAACACCCTACAACAAAGAGGTGTGCACATCATCGAACCCACAGAAGGAGAATTGGCCTCCGGTCTTTCGGGTAAAGGACGAATGGCAGAACCAGAAGATTTGTTCCAAGCACTAGAGCAACATTTTCAACCCACCGAAAACTTCTTCCTCAACAAACGCGTCCTCATTACCGCTGGAGGTACCCAAGAAGCCATTGATCCCGTGCGTTTCATTGGCAATCACAGTACCGGAAAAATGGGCTTTGCCATAGCAGAACAACTGGTAAACCTCGGTGCAACGGTTGAATTGGTGTACGGCTCAGTCACACAAACACCACCCATAGGATGCCACCACCATCATACCCTGTCGGCAATCGAAATGAAAACGAAATGTGAGGAACTGTTTCCAACATGCGACGTTCTCATCATGGCCGCCGCGGTAGCAGATTACCACATCAAAGATGTTGCCCAAGAAAAGATCAAAAAATCCAGCGATTCCCTCACACTTGAATTGGTAAAAAACCCAGACATTCTAAAAGAACTCTCTGCTCACAAGAAACCCAACCAAATAACCATTGGCTTTGCACTTGAAACAAACAACGAAGAATTTCACGCTTTGGAAAAATTACAAAAGAAAAACCTCCATTGCATCGTTTTAAATTCATTGCAAAACCCCCAAGCTGGATTCGCTAAAGACACAAATGAAGTCACCGTTTTTTGCAACGATGGTTCTTCATTTAATATCCCTGCGCAAGAAAAAAGCAAAGTGGCAGAATCGCTATTAAACAACTTAAGCAAATGGCTCACCAAACAAAACCCATCATGATTCAAAAACCATTTATCAAAATACTGAATGTAGCGTTGTTGTTTTTGGGCGCTTGTATCACCCCGGCTTCCTTGAAAGCCCAAGAAATCAAATCCACTGTACAAGTCGTTGCGCCAAGGGTCACCATGACCGACAAGCAAATATTAATCACCCTGCAAACCGCTGCCCAGCAATTCATCAATACCCGCAAATGGACCGATGAAAACATCGCCCAACAAGAGAAAATAGAATTGAGTTTGTTCATAGACATTACCGCCATCAACAACAATGAATTTTCTGGCACGCTGCAGTTTCAAGTAGTTAGACCGGTTTTTAACTCTACCTATAAGACCACCATTTTCCAATTCAACGACGAGGACGTCTCTTTCAACTACCGAGAATTTGAAAACCTTGAATATCAAGAGAATGTGAACATGAATGATTTCACTACCCTGTTGGCTTATTACGTAAACCTCGCCATTGGTTTGGATTTCGATAGCTTCGGTGAACTCGCTGGCAGTCCTTATTTCGCAAAGGCACAAAGCATCGTAGCGATGATGACAAGCAAACCCGGCTGGAATCAGGCAGATGGCAAAGGCATTCGAAACAGATTTTACCTGGCAGAAAACCTCAACAACGCCAGATTCAAAGACCTTCGCTTGCTCACTTACAACTATCACCGCAAAGGAATGGACATGATGTCGGAGAACCCCGAACAAGCCCGAAAGAACATCACCGAAATCTTGAAATCCCTCAAAGAAACTCAGGCATTGTTCCAAAACAGTTTGCTACAAAAGACCTTCTTTTCAACGAAATGGCCGGAGTTGGTCGAAATTTATAAAGGCGCAACGGTTCCCGAAAAGACAGGAATGGCAAAGTTCCTATCCGAAATTGACCCCACAAACAGTCAACGTTACGAAAAAATCAAGGCATGATTTGGTGTGGCCTGGATATCGCCACGGAATTCTCTGAAGCGTTATCGTCGAGGTTTGATACAGTTTCAGAAACCCCTGTCGGCTCAAAGCCCGATATCTTTTTCCTATGCAGCGAGTCAACACATGCCCTTTGCCTGTCGTTCATTGACGATTGTGTAGGCGGCATCCCAGAATCGCACATTCTCGCAATTCCCGATGGCGAAGACGCCAAAAACCTTACTGTTTGTGAAACCATTTATTCTTGGCTCCAAAACAACCAAGCTCAAAGGCATTCACTGCTGATTAACATCGGTGGCGGCGCATTGTGCGATGTGGGAGGATTTTGCGCTTCAACATATTTAAGAGGCATTGAATTCTGGAACATACCAACCACCCTCCTAGCAATGGTGGATGCATCTGTGGGGGGCAAAACCGGCATCAACTTGGGTAATTATAAAAACTATATCGGCACATTTACCCAAGCCACCCACATTTTCATTACCCCACATTGGTTAAAAACACTACCACCCGCAGAAATTTTAAGCGGTTGGGCCGAAGTCATTAAACACGCGATTTTATTGGGCGGAAAAGCTTGGGCGCAAGTTCAACAACCCATTCCAAACACAAACGACCACCAAGCTTGGTTGAGCATCTTGGAATGGAACATCAAAATAAAATCTCGCATCGTAAACGCGGATTTTGAAGAAAAAGGTGAACGTAAGTTATTGAATCTGGGTCACAGCATCGGACATGCATTAGAATCATGGAGCCTTGACCAAGGAACGCCCATTCCGCATGGTAATGCTGTTGCTTGGGGACTTGTCATCGAAACCGCATTGGCCATTGATTTATCGCCCCTGAAAGAAGATACAAAATCACTGCATGAGCAATTATCAGCGATTGTAAAAAGGCTATTCATACCCATACATTTTACCCAAGACAACATCGCGGCGTTGATGAATTTCATTAAAGCCGATAAAAAGAACCAGCAAAACAACTTGCTTTTCTCCTTGGCTTATGCCCCAGGAAATTGCCAATTCAATATCGCGGTATCGCCCGAAGATGTAATTCAAATATTGAATGACTATGTTGGCCAAGCAGATTGATCTTCCAGTAAGTAAAAGCTTATTGAACCGTGCGTTGATCGCCATTGCCTGTCAGGGAAATCTATCACAGTGGCTCAAAGAAAACGCAAAAATCGCAAACAACGGCTGCAGAGACACGAGGCTATTGATCGATGCGCTAAAAGTTAAAAACACAGATACCGATTCCGAGCATTACTTTCAAGATGCCGGCACACCCTCTAGATTGTTCACTGCCTTCGCAGCCGCAAAATTTACGGGCCTATGCAAAATCGTCGGAAACAACAGTTTAAACAGCCGCAGCATTGAACCATTGGTGAGCGCATTAACTGCCATGGGGGCCGAAATTCAGTATTGTGATCAAATTGGATTTACTCCCATACTCATCCGCAAAGGCATCAAAGCATGGGCAGATGTAAGGATCAGCGCAGCGGTGAGTTCTCAATATGCCAGTGCATTGCTGCTAATTGCGCCACTTTTCAACGGCACCAAAAGGATTACAATCGTTGATGGCACTCACTCGCAGGCGTATATCGATATGACCGTTGATTTATTGAATGGCATCGGCATTGAGACAAATAACCTGAGTTCTGACACTGAGCGATGTATTACGGTGCATGGCGAATATCGAAATTCAAACCACTCCAACCACGCCAATTTGTTGGAGTCCGACTGGAGTTCAGCGGCATTCTTTTACCCCCTTTTGTTGGGTATGCCCAGCGATACAAGAATTGAATTGATGGGGTTGAGGATGAGTAATTTCCAGGGCGATGCCGAATTACACAAATTGGGAACCTATCTCGGCATCAACAGTCAAAAATCGGAAAATGGCATTCTCATTTCAAGAAATCCACAGGTAACCGAAAGCATCGCATCTCCACTGACCATGTATATATCGAATGGCGACCTTCTTCAGCGCGAAGACACCCTACGGATCAACCTAAAAAACAACCCCGATTTGGTTCCCGCGATGGTTGTTGGTTGGTGTATATTGGGGAAATCAGTGATTATCGATGGCATTCACAACCTGCGTTACAAAGAGTGCGACAGGATAGCGGCGCTGCAAGACAACATCAAAGCATTGGGATGCACATTATCGCAGGTGGGATTAGACATTGAGGATCAGTGGGTATTGAATTGTTCTATTCGATTCTTCCCTACAGAGTGCCAAATCAACACCCAATCAGATCATCGGATTGCAATGGCATTTTCAGCACTGAAGCCATGGATTCCAGAATTGAGTTATACCGATGCCGAGTGTGTAGAAAAATCCTTCCCTCAGTTTTGGGAGCAATTGAAGAAGTGTACCTTTGAGTAAGTTAATTAGCAGCGAAATGAATACGCAAAATCCCATCAACGATTCACAGAAAACAGATACCGCGAAAAAAGGCAACGGCAGCCGTAGAACATGGATTCTCGCTTTGTTAGCCATGGTTTGCACAGTGATTTCATTCATTTATCGCTACCAAAGTGGTGGATCAGACCCCGCAAAAAGTCTCTCCAAACTTGAATCTACCCAAACTGAATACCCTTATTCTCTAGACGATGTGAATCTTGTTTTAGACGACCAGCTCAAAGGTTGGAACGACGGGAACATTGATCAATTCATGGAGGGTTATATAAAGGATTCCAGCGTGCGCTTCATCACCGATAAAAAAATCAAAACCAGCTGGCAGGAAATTACAGATTCGTATAAAAAAGGATATCCAAACAAGGATGCCATGGGAAAACTCACTTTTCATCGCGACGAAATCAGATGGGTGAACCGGTCGGCATATATCGCCCAAGTAATCGGGCGGTGGGAAGTAATTCAAAAGCACAAAGAGACACCGGTAAATGGAAGTCTCGGTTCACGAGATTTTTCACTTATGGAAATGGAAAACAAAATCCAACCCACACACGATACATTGAGCGGACGTTTCAGTTTGATATTCGTTGGAACGCAAAATGGGCCCAAAATTCAAATCGACCATACCTGGTAAAAAAGGCTATGAATGTTAGTGAAGTAAGAGTCTCAAAGGAATAAGATCAACACAATGAGATCAACAGCAAGATCTACACAACATGAGTAACGCAATAAGAGTAATATAACAAGATCAACTAAATAAGACCAACTCAAAATGGCCAGAAATAGCATCGGCAAGAACCTAACCATCACATCTTTTGGCGAAAGCCATGGAGCCGCAGTGGGCGTTGTTGTGGATGGCTACCCTGCAAATATCGAAATAGATATGGAGGCATTGCAATTGTGCATGCAGCGCCGTAGACCTGGTCAAAGTGAAATCACTACTTCCCGCAACGAAAGCGATGTGGTTGAGATTATCTCGGGCGTTTTTGAAGCAAAAACGTTGGGCTCCCCCATCACGATGATTATCCGCAACAACGACGCAAAGTCCAAGGATTATGATGATCTAAAAAACATTTATAGGCCTGGACATGCCGATTTGTTGTACGATGTTAAATACGGCCATCGAGATCATCGCGGCGGTGGTAGAAGCAGTGCAAGAATTACCGCGGGTTGGGTTGCTGCGGGGGCTTTGGCCATACAATATTTAGAGAAGCGAGGCATTAAAATCACGGGTTGGGTGAATCAGATCTATAACATCGTTGCACCGAAACTTGAAATCACGCCCAATCGCATCGAAATAGAAAACAGTATGGTACGATGCTGGGACGAACAAACAAGTAGTGAAATGATCGTGGCAATAGAAATGGCGAAGTCAGAAAACGACAGTTTGGGCGGGGTGATTCAATGTCATATAGAGGGTATGCCAAAAGGAATTGGTGAGCCCGTATTTGGAAAACTGCAAGCAATCTTGGGTCTATATTTATTGAACATCAACGCGGTCAAAGGAATATCATTTGGTGATGGTTTTGAGGCGGCGGGCATGAAAGGCTCAGCACATAACGATGAATGGCACAGCGATAATGATGGCGTTGGTACGAGAACCAATCACAGTGGTGGTATCATCGGCGGCATGAGTACGGGGGAGGTCATCAAAATTCAGGTGGCATTCAAACCCACATCCACCATCGGTAAAGAACAAAACACAGTGAACCATTTGGAAGAAAATGTAACCATTGCAGCCACAGGTCGTCACGATCCTTGTGTATTACCCAGAGCTGTACCGATTGTTGAAGCCATGTGTGCGTTGGCCTTGATGGATTTGATAATGGAAAACCCATAGGGCCTGTTGACTAATATAAATATTGTCTGTATCTAATTATCCAATGGCAAAATTTGTTTCCCTAATTGAATTGAGAAACCAGTACTATTTACAAAAAAGAATAATCTCCCACATTATCAACCCCTGAAGAAAACCAAATGAACCGAGCCGAAATAATAGACCAATTTTCCAAGTTGTTGGATGTGATGGAAGAATTGCGCGAAAAATGTCCGTGGGATAGAGAGCAAACGATGGAAACAATCAGAACCCTCACCATTGAGGAGACGTTTGAATTGTCTGATGCCATCATCCAAAAGGATTCGGAGGAAATAAAGAAAGAACTCGGAGACATTTTGCTCCACATCGTATTTTACAGTAAGATTGCCTCGGAAACAAATGATTTCAATGTAGGAGACGTGATTGAATCATTAATTGGAAAGCTGATTCGCAGACATCCTCATATTTATGGCGAGGTGGAAGCCAATGACTCAGAAAAGGTGAAGCAGAATTGGGAACAGATCAAACTGAAAGAGAAGGGGACCAAGAAAAATGGTATTTTGGATGGGGTTCCGAAGGGATTAACTGGCATAGTAAAGGCTTACCGCATGCAGGAAAAGGCATCTCAGGTTGGATTTGACTGGAACAATCCAGAAGATGCTTATAAGAAGGTTGAGGAAGAATGGCTAGAATTTCAAGAGGCTGAAACCAAAGCCGAAAAGGAGGCCGAATTTGGAGACTACTTATTTGCTTTGATCAATTTTGCGCGGCTGAGCGGCATCAATCCAGACGATGCATTGGAATTGACAAACCTTAAATTTATCAGAAGATTCAAGTCTATCGAGAGCATTGCGGAGGCGAAGGGATTGTCATTGAACGATCTCACCTTAGAACAGATGGATGCGATGTGGGATGAGGTAAAGAGAGCTGAAAGGGCCAAATAAATTTGAGTACTCCCCCATTAAATCAAACTGGTTATTGAGAAATTATCAATACTCATCTTTCCAATAAGGATAGATTCCGCAGACTTATTTCCAGAATGGTATAAAAATCAGGAGTTTATCTTGAATACCGTGTTAATTTAGTACAATATATTCAACCGCTAAAGGTATTAATTTCATTCAATTGGGTGCATTTATTTTAAGAATAGCTCATTGATTCGAGCATAGATTTTTCAATGCAAAAATCCACTTCAAATTTCATTTCCCCCAGAAATGTGACTTGATACAGAATAGCTAACCAACACCATAGGTATATTACTTGCACCGAATACCACATAGGTGAACCGTGGGTCAATGTATAAAAAACAAAAAACGCTGTAAAACAAAAAACGCTATAAAACAAAAAACCCCGACTGTTGAGGTCAGGGTTTTGAGTCTTATAATAAAGTCGGCGGCGACATACTTTCCCAGGTATTACCCAAGTATCATCTGCGCTGATG
>JACCEA011705310.1_pt1 | contig 36289 bp, 44 predicted proteins | sample 7449851 | NCBI WGS metagenome assembly JACCEA01 (sample SAMN15323453, study PRJNA562643) | freshwater metagenome | isolation source: river surface water | place: USA:Blue River Watershed | collected 2017-08-18 | reverse complement strand
TAGGTACTTGGAAATTGACAAATTCAGTTTTCAATGTGGACTTAAGTAATTACGCAAGTGGCTCTTACAATTTAATTTTCACAGGAAAAGATGTTCAATTGTTAAAACGATTGGAGATTAAGAAATAAGTAAACTAACACTTTCGAAAGCGTCATTGAGTAATCGGTGGCGCTTTTTTTGTGTGGAAAAATGATAATGCATTTTTTTAGGACCTCTTTTTTATTACTAATTGTTTATTAGCAATTTATAGATTCAAAAGTTGAAAATAAAAAACAGTAAAAACTTGAGTTCGATAGTAAAATTGGAATTACCTGCGGTGCTGCTTTGCGATTAGATTGTCATAACAATTTGTTAGTCAAGGTGTTCACTTGAAGATTTAATTTCGTTCCTGCTTACGAGGTAACTGACTAAATCAAGAGGGAACATTGAAGGATAACTGGTTTTTATACAAAGTGGTAAATTATTCCGCTGATAAACAACGATTTACTTCATAACCCTTTATCAATGTATCCCGATGCATTTTCAAAAGCGTTATTAGTCACTCATTGTTTCTGAGCGGTCTGACAGCGGAGAGCGACGAAGTTAATCCAATTTTAAAAATCTAACTCTCAGGTTAAAAAGAAAATATATAGATATGATGATAATAAACTGCAAATTGATTTGGCTATTCATAATCTATTAACTCACCACATTCGTCTCTTTACCAAACTGCTTGTAAGAAACAAAAACAGAAGCAAGGGCAAGAATCACCATTACACCAAAACTTAAAGCTAAATATCCAAATTCTAAAGTTCCTGAAATCAATTCTTTAGTTGCCAAAACAACATTAACAACTGGAATACAAGCCGTAATAAGATTCAACTCAATCCCTGGGAAAAAACCAACCATTGCAGGTAAAACCATCACAATATTCAGCGGTGTAATAATGCTTTGCGCTTCTTTAAATGTTTTCGCGTAGACAGCAATTGGAATCATCACACCAGCAAAGAAAATTGTTAGAGGAAACAACAAACTGAACATTGAAACAATAAACAATGGACTCAAAACTTCGTGAACAATTTTCATAATTTCTTGATTGTCAACGATGTCTAGAAATTCAATCGAGATAAACAAACCGAGTAGAGCAGCGCTTGAAGCAAGCAATCCTGAAAGGACAACCACCATCATTTTTCCAAATAGAATTTGCCAACGAGCAACAGGAGTCGTCAAAAGCGTTTCGATTGTACCTCGTTCTTTCTCTCCAGTAAATAAGTCAATTGCAGGATACATACAGCCAATAAAACCAAAGGCTATGAAAATATAGGGTAAAAATCCGCCAGCAATTTGTCCGACCATTTTTTTATCGCTTGCAATGTTTTGATACGAAGTTTGAAACGGCGTTACTTTTCTGAAATCAACTTCCAATTCATCGTAGCGTTTTTGTTGCGCTTTCACTTCTATGATTTTCATATATTGCTCAGCACGTTCATTGATACCAATCTCTGTAGCGTCAAAGTACCAAGTTACGCGAGCAGGTAGCTGAGCCTCCAACGTTTGATTGAATTGTTTTTCGATAATAATTCCAAGTTGAATGCTATCTTTCTTTAACTCCGTCATTAAAGAAGCTGAATCTTTAAAAAACACTAGCTTTTTCGCTCCCATTTCACTCGGAATCTCATTTAACTGCTGTGCAAAATAGCTGTTTTTATCCCCAACAATACCAACTTTCAAGGTTTTAACTGCAGCTTCTTCTTGAAAAGAGGCAGAAATGCTCACAAACACATTGAGCGTAATTGGGAAAATTAAAATCGGAATAACGAGCATCATCATCAAGGTACGACGATCGCGTAAAGTGTCAATTAGCTCTTTTTTAAATATATTGAAAATCATTTTTGTAAGTTTGAGATTGAACAATTCGGATAAATTCTGCGGTCAAATTTGACTCTTGCATATTGGTTCTGAAATCAAGCATTGAACCTTCGTGTTTGATTTTTCCTTTATGGATAATCGCTAAATCGTCGCACAATAAATCGACTTCGCTCATTATGTGACTGGAGAAAATAACCGTTTTATTTTGGTCTTTACAATCGCGAATTAATTTGATGATATTTTCCGCTGTGATAACATCCAAACCACTCGTTGGTTCGTCAAAAACAACCACTTCTGGATCGTGAATCATCGTGCGGCAAATCGACACTTTTTGTTTCATTCCCGTACTCAATTTCCCGATGCGTTTTCTTAGGAAATCGTGCATATTCAATAGATCAAATAAGTATTTTTTACGAGATTCCAATTCATTTTTGGGAACACCATAAAGCGATGCAAAATAATCAATCAATTCAACAGGAGTCAATCGTGCATACAAACCTGTTGAACCAGTAAGGAAACCAATTTTTTTACGCGCTTCTTGTGGATATTTTACGGCATCAATTCCTGCGATTTCAATCGTTCCAGAAGTCGGAGTGAAAATCGTTGAAAGCATTCGCAAAGTGGTTGTTTTTCCAGCGCCATTTGGTCCTAGAAGCGAAAAAACTTTTCCCGGATGACATTCAAAACTGATGTGGTCAACAGCACGTGCAATTTTATCTTCGGTATTCAATTCTTTTCTTTGTTGTCTCGACAAAGGAAAGTCTTTCGTTAAGGCATTAACTTTAATCATTGGATGACTTTTTAATTTGAAGATGAAAGTAATTACTTTTTCTGAAAGCCTTAAACTAAATGGATAAACGGATTGATTCTGGTTTAAGGAGTTAGTTTAAATAGTTTTTTTATTTATTAATTGTAGCCCTGAAAGGGCGACATACCAAATAACCATTATTTTTTCAATATTAAATTACATTTCCCATTTTATCAAACCAATTTGATTTTATTTGCATTCTATTTCTCACCGCTATGTCCTTTCTAAAATCACTACTTACTTGGAGGTTTTTCTTGCGCTCCTTTTTTGCATTAATCATTTCTTGTGTATTAATGGTTTTCCTTGCTGATTGGCGTGTTGAAAATAAAACGGACGAGCTTGTTTACACCGACGTTCAAAAAATCCCTCATCGAAAAGTTGGTTTACTTTTGGGAACCTCAAAATTGCTCATTAACGGTTGGGTAAATTCCTATTTCAAGTACAGAATTGATGCAGCAACGGCATTATTCAAAGCTGGAAAGATTGACTACATTTTAATAAGTGGTGACAATGGAACAAAGGAATACAACGAACCCGAGGATATGAAACAAGCCTTAATTGAAAACGGCATTCCAGCTGATAAAATCGTTCTTGATTACGCAGGATTTCGAACTTTTGATTCCGTTTTTAGAGCAGAAAAAATCTTTGGACAGAAGAAATTTACTATCATTTCATAAGATTTCCATACACGTAGAGCCATTTATATTGCACAACATTTGGGCTTAGATGTAATCGGCTACAACGCAAAAGACGTAACAGCTTATTACGGTTTCAGAACTCAACTCCGCGAAAAACTCGCACGCACCAATATGTTTATTGATTTCATCATTTCAACACAACCAAAATTTTTGGGCGAGAAGATTGTGATAGAGTAGGGAGATTATCCAATGCTCAATTTCAATGATCTTTCAAAGTCTGCTCTAAAAATTAAAATAAGTGTTCAAAGTCTACTTTTAATATTTTTTTCGATTGTTGCACTGTGACTTTATAGTTTAGAAATTTGAGATTTTTGAACACCATCAAACTTACCCAGTTGTTCTTGTGTTAAATGCCTTCTTCACTATATTATCAACCCTTTCTCTATGGTCAACCCAAGCAATAATTCTATCATTCCCCAATACTTTTTCCATATTTGAAACCATCGCACCATTAATAAGAACTACGAGCTTAGATTTAATCCATTCCTCTCCTCCAGAATAAAGCTCACCATCTACAATTTGTATTTGTCCATTTTCAGTCAACCGGACATTTCGGGCATGAACATCATCTATATATAACCCACATCGCTCCAAATCATCGTTTAGTTTTTTGAATTGTTCAACAATGTTTTCAGGACAATTTTCAACAGTTAATTCTTTGGTGACGAAAGTTTGCTCATATCTGAGACCCGTGTAGTTAACGTTAGAAGTGGTTGGTAAAGCATCAATCGATTGCTCAAATCTCAGTCTTCTTTTTAAACCGATCATTTGGTACAGCAACATATAATTGTGGAGAAACCATAGAATTAATGGGTTCCATTTCCCACATATTTTCTCTTTACCTATCACCAAAGCCTTATGTTTTCTGTAATCATTATGACCCCAACCACAAAAGTATAACTGTTTAACAACCAAATTTTTGTCGCTTTTTTTCATGTAGACTGAACACCAAGCACCTTCGGCTATTTTATCATTAATATTCAAATCTGATATTGGGTCTTTCCTTCTTCTTGGAATTGGAATATTAAGAAATGCGGCGAATAAAATAAATGCGGCAATTATGGATAAAGGTAGCGAAATCCATAAAGGAAAATAATGGGAGAGTTGGAGATAGCTTATTAGAAAAAAAGCGAATAATATTCCTAGTGTAAATAATAGTATTGCAACAAATAAGGGGATAGTTCCCATCCAAGCTTGTTTAGATTTTTTCATCAGTTAGTTTGTTTTTTAGGTTTTGAATAACTTCTTTCGGATTTCTAATTCCATCCATTCGGTAGAATCCGGAAAATATAGCATCATGCCTTTTATGGAATAAAATACATAAAAGCAGGTTTTTCTTCGTGTTTTTCGCTCCGACAATTGGCACTAAAATACATCCAAAGTTGAATAGTTTACCTCTAGAATGCTGCATTAATATAATTAGTTTAGAATTATCCAACTCAAATGATTTTGACCGAATTAATTGAACGGTTATTTGAGAGCCAGAAATGAAGAATTTCTTTTTGTAGATACGAAAGCTACCCAATGTAATGAACACCAGAAGATAAAACAATAAAACGAAATGAAAATGGTCGAAAAACCCAAGCTGAAATACAATCCAATTTAAAGGAATTAACCCAAGAATGAAAAGCGTTTGAAAACTGGTTTCAGGTGAAAAATCAAGCCAATAATAAAGTCGAGCAAAGCAAAACATGAATAAACTCAATATAATAAGTGAGCTTGATGGGAAATAATAATTAATTCCCAAATTCATAATAAACAGTTCCAAAGCCAGCCATAAATAACTAAAAAGATAGGTTTGAGTCTGTCGAATTGTAATGTGATGAAATTCATTCATTTTTCATATCTCCATTCTTTAAAAGCAAAATCCCATCGCTTTTTAATTTGTTCTTTTATTTCTTTGTCCAATTGAACTTTTGGATTCACTTTGTATGCTTTTAATGTTTTTAAGTACAACTCGAAACGAGGTTTTACGTTTTGGAATTCACCTAAGTGAAGTTGAGCATAAATTCTTTCTAATTCACTAATTGGATTTTCTATAAGTTCATCATAACCAACTTCGATTAACTGGTTGGCAGGAATCAATTTCCTGTAATCAATGTATTTTGACATCATTTTTTCATAACAGTATAATACCAATTCATTTAATTCTTCCTCGCTAAACTCTTGCAAAAATTGGGTTTTTACTGCTTTTTCGTACAAAGTAATTGTTGACATAAAAACTTCATAAGGATTTCGATGGATGAAAATAAATTTGGCTTTTGGATACATTTCCAGAAGTACTTTTATTCGTGCCGTATTATGTGGATTCTTTAACAATAATTTTTTATCGCTTTTATTGAATACTTCAATCTGCTTTAGCAAGTTGGAGTAAATGGACTTCCATTCTTGCAATTCTTTACTTGATATTTCCTCGAAACAATTGTATTTATCAAAGTTCATCATATTTTTTGGAAAGAAGAACATGTGCATACCGCTCATTTTTGTCATATTTACTAAAGCGTGTTCGTCTTCGGTTGGTGCGTCTGCATCTACTTTAACATTATCCTGAGGACGTGTTTCTGGCATTACAATTTTAAGAATAGGTTTAAAAAACCATTTAGTTGTGAAGGCCATATTACAAAAAAATGCTTGAAACGCACTAAGATGCATATACCTATCATCTTGAGAAAGTAAGTAGTGCAAATGCGTTGTGCCACTTCTCCAATGTCCAATCACAAATATTGGAGTGTCATCTTTTAGTGCAACATCTTTAATTTTCACTCTAAGAATTAACTGTTGTAATGCTCTAAACACCCCTAATAAAGCAATTACAACTGAAATTTTTCGAGCACGTTTTAGTTTGCTCGTTGCAATTTCATTTTCTGACTTGAGTATTTTCCAAACTTTTTTTGAAGAACCAAAAAGTTGATGGTCTTTAATCTCGTATTCTGATTCTTTTCTAGACATTTACTAATTAAACAGTGATATAATAATTAAACAGTAGCTTTTTTTATTCACTATACTTTGCTATTCGATCCGCCTTACCTGTTCCCAAATTATGCATTAAGGTAAAATGACTTTTTAAAGCACCAAACCATGATTTATGTTCGTGATATGGGAGATTAAATTCAAGGGCTGTTTTCTTTACAATTTCCTTCAAAGCAGGATAGTGCACGTGACATACATGTGGGAATAAATGATGTTCAATTTGGTGATTCAATCCGCCAACATACCAAGTAAACCATTTACTTTCATTTGCAAAGTTAGATGTGGTGCGCATCTGATGAATTGCCCAATTATTGTCTAGTGACTTATTTTGGTCAGCTACATAGAATTCAGTTTCTTCAACTACATGTGCTGATGAAAAAATTAAAGACAACATTAGACCACAAATAAAATGCATCAAAATGTATCCAAGTATAATTACCCACCAAGGAAGATCAATAAGCGCTATAGGGAGCACAATAAATAATATGCTATACCATGTTTTATGAAAAATAACTTCAATAAGCGCATTTTTGAAAGATTTCCCTTGTTTTTCAAGTAGCCCCATTTTATTATAACGGACAAGTTTTGCAAAGTCTTTAAACAAATACCAAACTAAAGTTAGTAAACTATAAAAAATGGGGGCATAAAAGATTTGAAATTTAAAAAAACCTTTTCGTTGTTGTTTTGGACTAAAGCGCATAACTCCTTTCTGATGGATATCTTCGTCAAACCCTTCTACATTTGTAAAAGAGTGGTGAAGGACATTATGTTGTATTATCCAATTCAATCGATAACCGCCAACGAATGAGAGCGTGAAGCCAAGAGCGTCGTTTACTTTTTGATTACTTGAATAAGCTCCATGATTTGCATCGTGCATAATCGAAAGCCCAATTCCTGCCATTCCAAAACCCATCACGATCCACAAACCAAGTACGGACCATTTGGATGAAACAATACCGCTAAGCATCAGAGCAAATGGAACGAGGTAAAGAGCTATGATCAGAATGGTTTTTAGTTTCATTTCAAAATTAGCGTATTTAGATATTTTATTCTCTTTAAAATACTTTTTCACACGTTCTTTCAAAACTTCGTAGAACTCAGGATTTTTATCACTAAACTTTACATCTTTAATGCTCACGTTAACAGTTAATTAATTGGCAGCTAAATTACTACCCATTCAAAAATAATCCAATTTTTTCAAAAGGCTTTTGCAATTTAATAAATTTCTTAGCTGTTTTGATTGATTCCTTTATACTTTTTGAATTATTGTAACCACGCGAATAAACAAGAACGAAAAAGAAGGTATGCAAGTCATCATACACATAATAGGTGTGCATGTCAATCTTTCCTAAATGTGATGATATTTCACGATCGTCAGCTTTTTTAGAAATTTCACCGCCCTTTAATTTAATTTACAATCTAGCAGATTTTTCGATGCAATTACCGATAGTTTTCCCAACAGCTTTAACTTTTTTAATATCGGTATAGTAGATTTCGTCGATAGGAGACGAAGAAATTAGTTCAGCAGCATTATCAAGAGTACGCAGTGCTTCTTGGTAGTAAGGTGTTTTTGGCATAAAGGGATTGCTTGGTTGTGTTTTTATTTTGGTGATTTCAATTTTCTTTCTTCCTTTATTAACTCACCGATAGCAAATGATTTGGCTTTAATTTCAAAATCTGTTCTTTCTTTAGTGCCAGTTTCACCGTATCTTTTATCGAGATGTTGGTTGAATGTTTTGATGTTTTTATTTTTTGATTTCACGAATTTAGATTAACGGGTTATACTCAACCTAACCAATACTCAATTTCAATTGGCTACCAAAACCTTTTCTAAAAATTCTCATGAGTGTTGACAATCGAATATCACTGGCATTATTCTCAATTCTAGAAATATAATTTTTAGTAGTGCCACATTTAAGAGCAAGTTCTTCTTGGGTCATACCTAATTCTTTTCTAAGCTCGTGCATCATAACACCAATTTTGAAAGCCTCAAAACCTTCCTCGAATTCATCTCTTTTACTTGAGCCAATTTCACCATAATTTTGGTTAATTAAGTCATCAAGTGATGTTAATTTTGGGTTTAAATTTTTGCTCATAATTCTTATTGGTTTGATTTACCATAGTCTGGCTTTTTCAAGTAATCTTCCATTTTCTACTTTAATTGTGAAAATTTCGCCAAAGGACTTGCAATAATGTTTTCAAATGATTTTTATCTTATCAACTTGTTGAAAATGTAATAATAGACGATTGAAGCAAATATCGAACTGAAGTTTCCTATTAAAAAGTAATCATTTTTTATTTTGTCATTTTTTTCAAATCGAGTACCGATTTTAATGGCACCATAAACGATTAATATTTGTGTTAAATTAATGGTTAAAGCAAAATAAAGCACGAATCTTTCCAGTAATCCTTTAAATAAAGAAATGTCTAATCCTAAAAATTTACCTGATAATTCTTCCCCTGAATTTTGATTGACTTTAAAATACTTTTTCAAGTAATTAAAAAAGGTGATGTTTATTATTATTTCGCCAATTACGAAAATTAGAATAAAATAAAAGTAACTATAACTCATAATATGGGTTTAAAATGAATAAAATGATTTTTTTTATATTGTTGTATTCTAAGATATTAAGGCTTTTTTTTCTCCTCCATGCATTTGATTGATCGATATTTACTTTTTGTGCTACTATTTTATAGTCCTCATTTAAGAAAAACTCCTTGACAATTTCCAGATCTTTCGCTTTCCATGAATCTATGAAATTTTGATAAATAAAAAAAGCTTTGTTCAAATAAAGTTCTTTTGCATCTTCATTGTTGTTAAGGTGAATCTGAAATCTAGTGTCTTTGGTTTTTAAAGAATTTAATGCTTTTCTTGCATTTGTAAGACCTTCTCCTAGCATTTCGTATGCTATTTTGTTATTTATTTCGGTCTCAATTTTACCAAAGTATAAAACGTACCTCAATTTTAAATCGTATTGTTTGGATACTATTTTTTCTTCTATATCAAAAATCGTTTCGATGCCTTTTTCCATTGAGTGAACCAAACCTTGAAATTCATCTCCTAGAGTTATTGTCAACGGAGAAATTAATTGTTCTTGTTTTTCCAAGTTTATAGTTGTTACAATATCTTTAATCTGACGCATTAATAATATAGGATCTTTTTTGCCACTATTTATTACATCAGCCATTAAAATAGGAAATTTCATTTTTGCATTTTTTATACAAACATACGTTTTTTGCGTAAATAACGCAATTGTCTGATTTTTTGGAACTTCTCCAAGCAATTACCGATAGTTTTTCCAACAGCTTTAACTTTTTTAATATCGGTATAGTAGATTTCGTCGATAGGAGACGAAGAAATTAGTTCAGCAGCATTTTCCAGAGTACTCAACGCTTCTTGGTAGTAATGAGGTTTTGGCATAAAGGGATTGGTTGGTGGTGTTTTATTCCTCAGACTTCAATTCTTTTTTGTTCAAGTAAATTTTGAATTCTTCGAATGACAAACCTTGCGTTTCTTTTGAAATTTTCTCTTTTACAGCTCGAAAGAATTTAACGGTATCAAATTCCTTTATTGGTTCCTTAAACATATTCAACTTCATTTAAAATTTTTGGACCAATGTATGGGCTTAAGCCATTTTTAGTAACAACTTCGATCTTTTCATTTTTGAATATTTTTTCAAATAAATCATAAGCTGCCATAAAATTATCGAAGTTTTCTTTCTCAGGTTCAAAGTCAATCAACAAATCAATATCACTTTCACTGGATTGTTCATTTCGCGAATAAGAGCCAAACAAACCAACATTTCGAATACCAAATTTCGAAAGCTTAAGCTTATTGGCTTTCAATGTTTTTAGTATTATATCTCTTGTTGTCATTTTAAACTTTCCTCAAATTTAAAAAACTTTGTAATTAGTTAGATTAGGAAGTTCTGAAATAATAAATAGAATTTCAGGCTTTGGCTTTGACTGAAATTTCGTTGCACCTCACTTCAGTTTAGATCTTCTATGTAAGCGTTTTGTTGGCTCTTTTCTTCCTAAAAAACAAGACCGTTTTACTGCAAATTGTCAAACGAATTAAATAAATTAATCCCTGAGGCAACGCACAGAGTACCCACTTCTCATATTGTTGCTGTTCCTAACCACAAAGCCATTGTAGTAACTCAGGTAGCAGTCCCAAGCAATGTTTGTACTGCTCTCCGTAGAACTCCACAAGAAACCGTTGTTGCCAATGTTGAAAAAGCCATTGTCGTTACGGGAACCGCCAGGAAGAACTGAGAAACCACTTTCGTTGGTAGCATCTGTATTTGGGCTTACCCAATATTGTGTGCCTGTGCTTTTCATCTTTCCGCCTGAAACTGTTAAACCCCCTAAATAATCTGTTAGAAGCGTATATTCATCATCTGTTGGCACATGCCAGCCTGTTGGGCATACATTGCGTGGGTCAGCTACTGTATACCAATTGTACAATTTACCATAAGGGTTTTCGTATTGGCTGTCGTTATTGTAATGAGACCAAGCACCTGTAGTTAAGTTTTGCCATTGCGTATAGTCTGTTACATTTGGTATTGGATCTCCATTGGCATAGGAAGTGGAACGTAGATTTTCTGCCATCCATTCTTGACCATTTCCTAAAACAATAGAACTATAGGTGTAACTATCAAAAGTGACACCTGCTCCGGGGTCAGTAACAATACCCCCTCCGCCTGCTGTTGTTGTAAAAGTCACTTCATTTCCATAGACTGTTCCTGCGCTATTGGTGGCATAAGCACGCACGAAATAGGTTGTACTAGTTGTTAAACCTGTTATGTTACTTGTAAAACTTCCTGTGCCGCTTCCGCTTATGATTGTCGTGTTTACAGTTGTTGGTGAAGGGCTTGTGCTGTAGCAAACACCTCTTTGAGTTACCAAAGTACCACCATCGTTACTCACATTACCTCCAGAAACAACAGTTGATCCTGTGATAGATGTTGCAGCAGTTGTTGTGATGGTAGCTAAATTGCCGGGATTGGGTATTGTGTAGGTAATACTGTCAATTGTATTCAATGGAATTTGCAATACCGTTCCATTGCTTTGGTGAATGTTCATGATGGTTTGGGCATTTAGCCCTAGTGCACTCATTAATGTGAGTGCGAATAAATATATTTTTGCTTTCATGTTCTTTTTTTAGTTTTTTATAATTGATTTGGTAAATGATTGATGCCGTCCGTTAATATGACAGACGTACGTGCTTTTTGGCAAATTGTTTACATCAAGTGATTCTTGGTGTTCACCTGGTGAAAGTTTACCCAAGTTTTTGTCAAGCACTAACTTGCCCTGCATGTCATACAAGGCAATCGTTATTACATCTTCTTTTGGCAAATTGTAACGTACATTCAAATTGGTACTTGTCGGATTCGGAAAAATCACAACTCCCCACGCATTGGCATTATTGAGCCACTCTTCCACATTTAAAGATGATTCATCGTATTGGTAATAACCAATCGTGCTTACATTCCATGCAAATACACTTCCATCCCACAAATACAAATTCATCACATCTGCATCAAAGGTGATTTTACGCACATCCTCCAAATTATAGGAAGTATTAGTTCCATCGGTGTAATTAAAATGAATGCTTTGAGCAAAGCTCATTATTCCTAAAAGCATAGCTGCGAATAGCAGTGCAATGGGTTTTGATTTGTTTTTTGTCATCTTTTTTGTTTTACTTGTTAATACTCTTTTTTATTTATCGTTTTAAATTGTTTTCTGTGTCGTTTCGGTTTTTCCAATGAAAGCTAACACCTAAATCTCCGAATTGCGTCAACTTCCACTCATTTTTTAAATTCGCTTTCCCACAACCAGTTCATTCAAAGTCATAAAAACGATTAAATCCAAATTGTTCAAAATCATCAACAGAAATTGACAGATTGGAATTAAGAAAAAGGTAAGCTTTGTTGAACATCGAACTCAAAGATAAAAAATCATTTCTACTTTCCAATAGAATTCTTCTTTTCGGAAAAAATGTCACCAAACCCCACTTCAACCCGACAAAAAGTCTGATTTTGAGTTCTTTTAGGGTATTGGTTTAGCATTTGACGAAGGAAAAGAAACAATACACAAATGGACTTAAATAAATTCACAACCAAATCGCAAGAAGCTATTCAGCAAGCACAGAATTTAGCTGAATCCAACGGAAATCAAAGCATCGAAACAGGTCACTTACTGAAAGGAATCTTTTTGGTGGATCAAGAAGTTACGCCTTATTTATTGGGAAAATTGAACGTTAACCCAAAAATCATTGAAGCTACCGTCGATCGAATCATCGAATCGTATCCGAAAGTTTCAGGTGGTCAAATCTACCTCTCGCAAGCTTGTAACCGCGTGTTGCAATATGCCTTGAGCGAACTGAAAAACTTCGGCGATGAATTCGTTTCATTAGAATTGTTGTTGTATGCTTTATTAGACGCAACGGACAGTACAGGGAAATTACTGAAAGACAATAAAATTACAAAATCAACTTTAAAAGATGCCATTATGGACTTGCGAAAAGGACAAAAAGTAACATCAGCAGGGCAGGAGGGAACCTATAAATCGCTCGAGAAATACGCGAAAAATCTGAACGAATTGGCTTCCGCTGGAAAATTAGATCCAGTGATTGGGCGCGACGATGAAATCAGAAGAGTACTACAAATTTTAACGCGAAGAACGAAAAACAATCCGATTTTGATTGGTGAACCGGGCGTTGGAAAAACAGCAATTGCCGAAGGTCTCGCACACCGAATCGTGGATGGCGACGTTCCCGAAAACTTGAAAACGAAAATCGTTTATTCCTTGGATATGGGCGCTTTGATTGCCGGTGCGAAGTATAAAGGAGAATTTGAAGAACGTTTGAAATCAGTAGTGAAAGAAGTTATTGCTGCGGAAGGAGAAATCATTTTGTTCATCGACGAAATTCATACTTTGGTTGGTGCTGGTGGCGGAGGTGAAGGCGCAATGGATGCTGCGAATATTTTGAAACCAGCTTTGGCTCGTGGAGAATTGCGTGCAGTAGGTGCAACAACTTTGAACGAATACCAAAAATATTTCGAGAAAGATAAAGCCTTGGTGCGTCGTTTTCAGACCGTTTTAGTGGACGAACCAACTACAGAAGACGCGATTTCAATTCTTCGTGGAATTAAAGATAAATATGAGAATCACCACAAAGTAATCATCAAAGATGCAGCGATTATTGCAGCGGTGGAATTGTCACAACGCTACATCACCGACCGTCATTTGCCAGATAAAGCGATTGACTTAATCGACGAAGCAGCTTCAAAATTGCGTATGGAAATCAATTCAAAACCAGAAGAATTGGACGAAATCGAACGCAAAATTATGCAGTTGGAAATCGAACGTGCAGCTTTGAAACGCGAAAACGATGACAAAAAATTGGTAAACGTGGAACGTGATTTGGCTAATTTAACCGAGCAACGCAACGCTTTTCAATCGAAATGGCAAGCTGAAAGAGATGTGGTAGATGGTATTCAACGTGCAAAAGAAGAAATCGAAAGCCTGAAATTTGAAGCTGAACAAGCGGAGAAAGCTGGCGATTATGGTAAAGTGGCTGAAATTCGTTACGGAAAAACCAAGGAAGTAGAACATAATTTGGAAGCATTGAAAGAAAAACTCGCTGCAATGCAAGTGAATTCTAAAATGATCAAAGAAGAAGTGGACGCAGAAGAAATTGCAGATGTCGTTTCAAAATGGACTGGAATTCCAGTGAACAAAATGATTGAAAGCGAGGTTTCTAAATTACTAAAATTAGAGGACGAATTGGGTAAACGGGTTGTTGGACAAGAAGAAGCGATTATGGCTTTGTCGGATGCAGTGAGAAGAAGTCGCGCCGGATTACAAGACGCACGCAAACCAATTGGTTCTTTCATTTTCTTAGGAACAACGGGAGTTGGTAAAACAGAATTAGCGAAAGCACTTGCGGAATATTTGTTCAATGACGAAAACGCAATGACGCGCATCGATATGAGTGAATATCAAGAGAAACATTCAGTAAGTCGTTTGGTGGGAGCGCCTCCGGGATACGTTGGTTACGATGAAGGTGGACAATTAACGGAAGCTGTACGTAGAAAACCATATTCAATTGTGTTGTTGGACGAAATCGAAAAAGCACATCCTGATGTTTTCAATATCTTACTGCAAGTCTTAGACGACGGACGTTTGACAGACAATAAAGGACGCGTGGTGAATTTCAAAAATACGATTATCATTATGACTTCCAACATGGGTTCAAGCATCATTCACGAGCGTTTTGAAAATGCGAAACCTGCTGAACTTGAGAAAGTAACCGAAAAAGCGAAGTTTGAAGTAATGGAATTATTGCGACAAACGATTCGCCCTGAGTTCTTGAATCGAATAGATGAAACGATTATGTTTATGCCGTTGACAAAAGACAATGTGCGCGAAATTGTTCAAATTCAACTCGAAGGTTTGAAGCACTTGTTGGCAGAAAAAGAAATGTCGTTGTATGTTTCCAAAGATGCTTTCGATCACATAGCAGAAGTGGGTTACGATCCGTTCTTCGGTGCGCGACCAGTGAAACGTGTGATTCAAAAACAAGTTTTAAACGAACTTTCAAAAGCGCTGTTAAGTGGCACAATTGATAAAGCTTCTCGCATTGTAATGGACGTGTTTGATGGTAAGATTGTCTTCAGAAAACCAGTATTGGCGGAGGAAGAAGTATAAGTTTTTTCATAAGTTAGGTTGAAAGGCGAGGTTCGAAAGGGCTTCGCTTTTTTGTTTCTTTCGAGATTCTTAGTTAGCAAGCATCATTTTTGCCATAGATGCAGAGATGATAATTTGGCAAAGTGCAAAAAAAAATAGCCGTGTATTCGTGGCAATTTCTTCAATCCAATTCCTTCAAGAAATCTTCGGCTATCTTATTTCTATCAAAATGTTCAGAAACATAAATTCGTGCGTTTTTACCCATTTCGAGTCTCTTTTCTGGATGTTCAGCTAGAAATAAAGCTTGTTTTGCTAGATCTTCTGCATTCTCAGGTTGAAAAAATAGACCAGCATTTCCTTTATCGATAAAGTGTTTTCTTGCTTCACCATCAACTCCTAAAAGTAAAGGAACTTCCATAGCTAAGGCTTCAAAGACTTTCGATGGAATTGCACCTTGAAATAAAGGTAAATTTTTCAAAGGAACCAAAGCCACATCAATTGATTTCAGAATGGCAGGCATTTCTTTTTTACTTACCGGTTCAAGAAAATGAACATTATTTAAATCTAAGGTCTTTCTTAGTTCCAGCAGTAGCTCTTTTTCAGGTCCAGAACCTTGAAGAATGAATTGAATTTTTGAATGTTCTCGTAGTAAGTTCGCAGCATTTAAAATCACTTCTAAACCTTGTGCGTGACCAATAATTCCACCATAGAAAAACAAGATGGCTTCTTCGGAGAATCCATTTTTTTCTCTGAAATTTCCAGCCTGAATTAGAGTCGGATTGTAAAACGAAACATCTACACCATTCGGCAACCAATACACTCTTTTTTCAGGAAAACGCGAGCGAATATCATCCACGATTCCTTGTGTTTGTCCTGTGATTAAATGTGCTTTTGCGTAACATTTTGCTTCTAAATTATAAGCCAAATTCAATAAGCGTTTATTCGTGACAATTTCCAGTTTTTCAGCACTTTCTGGCCATAAATCGGACACGTTAAAAATCAATTTAGCCTTTAATTTTTTCGCTAAAGCCATCGCTGAATAACCTAAAAATAGGGGAGGACTTTCGACTAATAAATAATCGAAGTGTTTCATCTTTCGACCTTTCCAGTAACTTGACCAAACGAAGCTGAAATAATTCAATAAGCGCGAAACAATTCCTTTTGATTTTGAAACGTGAATCCAAGCGCGATGAATAGGAATTCCGTCAATTTCCTCGTAGCGATTTTTACCATTTTCGTAGCCTTTCATTATCTCTGAAACGGGATAATTTGGCAAAGCAGTAAGCACTTCAACAGCAATTCCATTGGCTCTAAGGCGCATAGCTAATTCGTGTAAGCGATTCTGAGGTGCTCCAATTTCAGGTGGATAATATTGCGTTAGTATTAGAAGTTTCATTACTTTTCGTAAAAATAACTAGATAAATAAGTAAACAAAATTTGTTTCGAAATCTATAGTTTTAAAGGATTTGGATAAAGTTTTTTTGTCAACTAGTTAAAATTCTACATTGAATTGAATGCGAAGGTAAGAATTGTGTCTGATTTTATGTTGATTCAAACTTTTTGATTGAAAAATGAAAAAATAAATAGTTCGATATCTTGAAGATTACTTTTCATACCTTTTAGAATAGACGTTATCCTGTTTTTAAGCAATTCATTCTTGATAAGTTGCATACCTTTCTTTTATTTCAATTAATTTTACCCCCATGTCAAACACCACCAAAAGCTGGATACTTTTAATCACTCTTGCATGTATTTGGGGAAGCTCTTTTATATTGATGAAAAAAGGAATGTTTACCGAAGATGGTAGAAATATATTTTCATCGACTCAAGTAGGTGCTTTACGAATGTTAATAGCTTCAAGTGTTTTGTTGCCTTTTTCAATTCGAGCAGTTAGAAAAATACAAGCAAGAAGAGATTTGTTATTTTTCTCTATCGTAGGATTTTGTGGAAACTTTTTTCCTGCCTTTTTATTTACTTATGCTGAAACAGGAATTTCTTCAGGTTTTGCTGGAATGTTAAATAGTTTCACGCCAATTTTTACCATTCTTATTGGATTCCTAATTTACAAGCAGCGAATTACTTCTTTTCAAGTAATAGGCACAATCATTGGCACAATAGGAATTGTACTTTTAATAAATGCGGGTAAATCAGTTTCTTTAAATGCAAGCATTTTTCATGTTTTAGCAATCGTTTTGGCGACTTTTTTATATGGCGTTAGTTTAACTACGATTAAAAATAAACTCCAACATTATTCCTCAGTTGACATTACCGCTTTGGCTTTTTTAATGGTGTTTTTGCCCGCTTTAATAGCCTTCTTTGTTTTCGGTACTCCATCTGTTATTTTAAACAACGAAAACGCGCTTGAAGGACTGGGTTATATTTCTATACTTGCGCTTTTTGGAACTGCTATGGCTGTGTTTTTATTCAATGGAATCATTCGAATGTCATCGGCATTATTTGCAAGCAGTGTAACGTATTTCATTCCAGTTGTGGCTGTCATAATTGGTTTCTTCTTCAAAGAAAGTTTAAGTTGGGGGCAAATCGCTTCCATGTTTGTCGTTTTAATTGGAGTAATTACAGCGAATTATGGTCACCTTCTAATAAATACGAAGAAAAATTTGTGAATAATTTGTCCTTAACGAATAAAATCCTATCTTTGCCCTCCTAATTTTGAAATTAATATTTAAAAACAAGCTATTATGTACGCAATTGTAGAGATAGCAGGGCAGCAGTTCAAAGTGCAAAAAGACCAAAAGATTTTTGTACATCGTTTAGCTTCTGACGCAGGTTCAAAAATCGAATTTGACCGTGTGTTATTGATTGACAACGATGGTAAAATCACAATTGGCGCCCCAGCTATAGACGGTGCAAAAATCACCGCAGAAGTAATCGACCATGTTAAAGGTGACAAGGTTATCGTTTTCAAAAAGAAACGAAGAAAAGGTTACAAAAAGAAAAATGGTCATCGTCAGCAATTTACGGCGATTACAATTACAGATATTAAAGCATAATTAACCTTCCAATTAAGGAACAAAACTTTAAACGATGGCACACAAAAAAGGAGTCGGTAGTTCGAAAAACGGTCGTGAGTCACATAGCAAACGCTTAGGTGTGAAAATTTTCGGTGGACAAGCTGCAATTGCAGGAAATATTATTGTTCGTCAACGTGGAACTCAACACCACCCGGGAGTAAATGTAGGAATTGGTAAAGACCATACCTTATTTGCATTAACTGATGGTATAGTTGAATTTCGCAAGAAAAAAGACAACCGTTCTTTTGTTTCAGTTGTAGCAATTGAAACAGCGAACGCATAACATTTAAAAGATTTATCTTTTGGAAAGGCTGACAAGAAATTGTTGGCCTTTTTTGTAATTATTGATTTTTGATGTTGGATTTTTGATTTGAAAACTTGGTTTAAATGATCTATTTCATTAAATTTAATAGAAAACATCAATATGAAAGATAATTTAATACAACAAAAATCCTTTGATTTTGCTTTAAAATCAATTCCATTATATAAAGATTTGTTAGCAAAACATGAATTCATTCTATCCAAGCAGTTTTTTAGAAGTGCCACAAGTATCGGTGCAAATGTTAAAGAAGCTTCTGCTGGTTATTCTAGAAAAGATTTTGCAGCAAAAATGGGAATTGCATCAAAAGAAGCAAGGGAATGTTATTATTGGCTTGAGTTAATTGAAGCTAGTAGTTTTAGCGAATTTCCGTTATCACAACTAAAAGAAGAAAATCTAAGATTGATTCGAATTTTAACGGCAATCGTCAAAACGTGTCAATCTAATTCGTAAGTAGTAAATTGTAGTTTTAAACTAAATTATCGGTAGAGTTTCCGATCAATCAAAAATTAAGAATCAAGCCTCAAAAATCCTCACTATTTTTACGAGGAAATTTTTACGATGAAAATAAAACGACAGCAACGTTACTTTCTTTCAATTCTCAGTGGTTTACTTCTTGTGTTTTGTTTTCCATTTACAGGAAGTATCACTCCACTAATTTTTGTGGCTTTGATTCCATTGCTTTTTGTGGAAGATAGTATTTCAACGCAAAATCGTTCCTCGGCGAATGTTTTTTTACACGCGTATCTTACCTTTTTCATCTACAATTTAGGAACAACTTTTTGGATTTGGAATTCAACAGAGGTCGGCGGAGTACTTGCTTTTGTATTTAATTCTTTATTGATGGCTTTGGCATTTCAAAGTTTTCATTTTGCGAAGAAGCATATCGGAAGAAAGGAAGGTTATATTTCGCTTTTAGTAATTTGGACAGCTTTTGAATACGCTCATTTTAATTGGGAACTTTCTTGGCCATGGCTAGCTTTTGGAGATGCTTTTTCTATTCGAACGAATTGGATTCAATGGTATGAATATGTAGGCGTTTTGGGTGGAACACTTTGGGTTTTAGTAGTGAATTTGTTACTATTTCTTGGGCTTAAAAAACAATTAGAACAAGCAGAAAACAAAAAAGTAAAACGTAATTTCTTTGTTTTGGCAACTTTGATTTTGCTTCTACCAATCGCTTATTCGTATTGGATGTTACAAAGTCCTTACTTGAAAGGAAAAACACTTGAAGTTGTTCTAGTGCAACCAAATATTGACCCTTACAACGAGAAATTTAGCCCAAATTCAACGGTAGAAGCGCAACTAAATAAATTTTTTGATCTCGCCGACAAGAAAGTGACGAAGAATACTGATTTATTGATTGGTCCAGAAACAGCCATTTCGCAAGGATTCTTTGAGCCAGATTTAAAGTATTTTAAGTTCTATCAATTAATGCAAGAACGTTTATCGCGCTATTCTAAAACAGAACTTTTAATTGGTGCATCCACGGCTCTTGCTTTTAAAAAGAAGGTTTCAAGAGCGACTTTACCGCTTGGTAATGGAAATGGATTTTACGAAAGTTACAACACCTCTTTATTCGTTCCGAAGTCTGGTAAACATAGTTTTATCCATAAATCAAAGTTGGTTTTAGGGGTTGAAAAATTACCTTTCTCGAATTATTTTCCGTTTTTGGAAGAGTTGGCAATTAGTAATGGAGGAACTTCAGGAACTTTAGGGATTGAGGCTTATCCAAAAAACTTTAAAACGAAAAATTCGATTATCGCCCCAATTGTTTGTTATGAATCAATTTATGGTGATTTTGTTGCGCAACAGGTTCGATCAGGTGCAGAATTGCTGTGTATCATCACAAATGATGGCTGGTGGAAAGATACGCCAGGATACAAACAGCATTTTAGTTTTGCACGATTAAGAGCAATCGAAAATAGACGTTGGGTAGTTCGTTCAGCGAATACAGGAACAAGCGGCGTTATCAATGAAAAAGGCGAAGTTTTGCAAACAACAGATTGGTGGGTCCCTGCGGTAATCAAAGCAGAGGTGCAATTGTCAAAAAAGCAAACGGTTTATGCAACTTATGGTGATTTCATTGGTCGAAGTTTTGCATTCGTAGCAGTTCTTTTATTGATTTTCGCATTGAAAAACAAAATCCGACCATTAGGGAAATAAAGAAATTTTGAGAATTTTTTAATGGCTCTTCAAATACTCGTTATTGTAATTAGAAAAATCTCAATTTACTTAAGCTTTATAAAAGTCCAATATAACAATTTAATAAAGTAAAAGGGCTTGGTATTCAATTCTCACTTTTATTCTGGTTGTTGTCTTTAAATCACTTTTCAAATCAAATACTGACGAAGTCTTATTGTGTCAAATAGAAAATTTTAGAAATTCACGTCGGTATCATACCACAGAGATTTAGTTTACGAGTTGGTTTATGATTTAAAATTTTTAATCTACTCATAACCAATCGTTTTCGCTTTATCCTTTAAACTTTTAGAAACAGCCGTACCAAAATCGTCTGTTTTTTTACTATCCGTTGATTTAGCTTTTTCGGCTTTAATGTAAGCTTCTCTTTCTTGGCCTAATTTTCCAATTTCGTCTTGAATTTTTTTGCGTTCTTCAGTTTTCGCTTGGAGGTATTTTTCTTTTTCTTCTTTTGTTTTGCCACGTAATTCTTCAGGCAATTCCTCCTCCTTTAGTTTGTAAATAGCAGTAGAATCTGCTGAGGTAGCATCTACTAAATCCCAGCTTGCATTGTTGTAATTACTTTTAGATTTAACCATTGCTCTTTCTGCAATGACAACAGTTCCTTGATTCATTGCGTTTTGATCCTCCGCAGCTTGCATTCCTTTTTTGTAAATACCTTGTTGACCATAGCCCACATAAGTTCCATTTAATTTGTAATTCAAATCATTGATTTGTTTGTCATAAGGCGTTGCAATTTGAACCACACGTTCGTTTGAATTGATATTGAAATAATCGCCACGAGAACAAACAGCACCATCTTTCCAAAATTCACGGATACCTTGTTCATAATCTCCACAGTAAATCGTATTCACAAAAATCCCTTTAGAACTTGCTAGCTCACAAGCTTTTTTGTAGTCGATAGGGCCTTGGTTGAATGGTTCATTTCCCGCGATGTAGATTAATTTTAAATCCATCGGATTATTTGACCAGTTCAAATCGTAAATGGATTGTTCAATAACAGCGCCGCAATATTCGTCACCACCATTTGTTCGCAAGCCAAATAACTTCCCAGAGATTAAGTCTAAATCAGTTGTAAAAGCTGTCTGTTGACGAATGAATTTTTTCTCAGCAGCTATACTTGAATTGCCGTAGTCGTAAACTGCAATTTCTATGGTTGGAACCATTCCATTGTGGCGCAAACCAGTTGTTTCATTTACTATCGACCAAATTCTTGATTTCGCTTGTTCGATTAATCCGTCCATGCTATTTGAAGTGTCAAACAAAATCACCAATTGAATTTTTCGTGGAGAAGCAATTTGTCCAATAAACATAGGTATTACAATGAACAAACAAAGTAGGGAAAGCATTAAATTTTTCATGACTCAAGGTTTTAAAAATGGGAGTACACTTTGAGTTAGATTTGGTTCAAAAATGTGATAGGAAATTTGAAACTTGTTTTCTCTGCGCCTCTGTGGTGAAAAAAAATGCCACAGATTCACAGATAAAGATCAACTTTCGAATAATTAATTTGTGGGATAAAATCCGTGCAACTGTGGCTAAAAACAATAAATTACTTCGGATTCACAGATAAAATCAACTAAACAGAATCAAGTCCAAAACATTTGCATATAAAAATTTAAATAGATTTTAGAGAACTATTTTAAATCAAAACAAATCTATAAATCTTCCATCATCAAAAAATACCGCACCGCTAACTCATAACTTTTCAAACCAAAACCAAAAATACAACCTACACAAACTGGACTAATGAGCGACTCATGACGAAAGGATTCTCTTCCAGCAATGTTTGAAATATGTACTTCTACAACAGGGGTTTCAATCGCTGCAATGCAATCTCTAATCGCAACACTTGTATGCGTGTATCCGCCAGCGTTTAAGATGATTCCGTCAAAACTTTCTTGTTGCAGTTGATTGATGATTTCACCTTCCACATTCGATTGAAAATAGGATAAATTCGCCTCGGTTTTCGATTTCAACTCTTCGAAATAATCTTCAAAACGAACATTCCCATATATTTGTGGTTGTCTGCTACCTAATAGGTTTAAATTTGGACCGTTTACAATTAATAGTTTCATTCTATGTCAACTTGGAACCGCTATATTAAGGATTTTGTTTCATACATGAAAATCGAAAAGGGTTTAGCCGAAAATTCAATTTTTGCCTACCAAAAAGACGTCGAAAAATTATTTCAATACGCTACTTCTATCCAAAAAAATGCAGAATCAATTTCGTATGACGACTTAAAAAATTTCATTGCCACCCTTTACGATTTAGGTTTAAGCGCTCGTTCGCAAGCTCGAATTATTTCTGGTGTTAAGCAATTTTATGGCTTTTTATTGTTGGAAAACGTGATTCAAGACGACCCAAGTGAGTTACTCGAACAACCAAAAATCGGACTTAAACTCCCCGAAGTATTAACCATCGAAGAAATTGATGCATTGATTGCTGCTGTTGACTTAACGAAGATGGAAGGTCACAGAAATCGCGCTATTTTGGAAACATTATACAGTTGCGGAATGCGTGTGAGTGAATTGATTAATTTGCGTTTCTCGGATTTGTATTTTGACGAAGGATTTGTGCGTGTAATCGGAAAAGGAAATAAAGAACGCTTGGTACCTGTGAGTCCGCAAGTGCAGAAAGAAATTCAAATCTACAATGATCATATTCGGCGTCATCAAGAGATTAAAAAAGGGAATGAAAACATCGTTTTTCTAAATAGGAGGGGAGCACAATTGACAAGAGTAATGATTTTTACCATCATCAAACAGTTGGCAGAAGCGATTGATTTGAAAAAAAATATTTCACCCCATACTTTTCGTCACAGTTTTGCCACCCATTTGATTGAAGGAGGCGCAAATTTACGAGCGATTCAAGAAATGCTTGGACATGAGTCGATTACAACCACGGAAATTTACACTCACTTAGACCAACGATTCTTGCGCGATGCGATTTTGAGCTATCATCCACGAAATGCAAAGGACTAATTTTCAGTATTTGAAAAAAATTATTAAGATTTCTATGTTAATGGTTTGTATATTTGAAAAGAGTTACTACCTTTGCATCCGCTTTTTGCATTTACACGTAATTTTATATATACATGTCACGAGTTTGTCAGTTAACAGGAAAGTCAGTAATGGTAGGGAACAATGTTTCTCACTCAAATAGAAAAACGAAAAGACGTTTCTACCCGAATTTGATTACAAAAAAATTCTTCATCCCTGAGGAAGATTCTTATATTACGTTGAAAATTTCGACTTCTGCATTGCGCACAATCAACAAGAAAGGAATACAAGCTTGTTTGAAAGAAGCTCGTGAAAAAGGTTATTTAAAATAAACTGTTGCGAAACAGCTAAACATCAAAGAAAATGGCAAAGAAAAGTAAAGGTAATCGTATTCAAGTAATTCTTGAGTGTACAGAACATAAAGATTCTGGAATGGCAGGTACGTCACGTTATATCACGACAAAAAATCGTAAAAACACACCTGACCGTATGGAGATTAAGAAATATAATCCCATTTTGAAAAAATATACAGTTCATAAAGAAATTAAATAATAAGACATGGCTAAGAAAGTAGTGGCTTCCCTTCAAAAAGGTGGCGGAAAAGAACATACGAAAGTGATTAAAATGGTGAAATCAGAAAAATCAGGTTCATACACTTTCAAAGAAGAAATCGTTCACAACGATAAAGTGAAAGAATGGTTTACAAAAGGCTAATTATTTATTAATATATTTGCATAGAAGCTTCCAATTATGGAGGCTTTTTTTTTACAATTATGGGACTTTTTGATTTTTTTTCGCGCTCAAAAAAAGAAAACCTAGACCAAGGTCTGGAGAAAACCAAACAATCTTTCTTTTCTAAGATAGCTCGAGCTATTATTGGTAAATCGAAAGTAGATGATGAGGTGCTCGATAATTTAGAGGAAATTCTTATTTCTTCTGATGTTGGGGTAGAAACAACCTTGAAAATAATTGAGCGAATTCAAGCGCGCGTCTCTCGTGACAAAGTACTCGGAACGGATGAATTAAACAAAGTTTTGCGCGATGAAATTATTTCACTTCTAGAAGAAAATAATTCCAATCAAAATGGAAATTTAGAATACAACAAGCCTGCTGACGGAAATCCGTATGTGATTATGGTGGTGGGTGTAAATGGTGTAGGGAAAACAACTACAATTGGTAAGCTAGCACATCAATTTAAAAAATCAGGAAAAAGTGTTGTTTTGGGTGCGGCCGATACCTTTAGAGCAGCTGCTGTGGATCAATTAATTATTTGGTCGGAAAGAGTGGGCGTTCCGATTGTTCAACAAGGAATGAACGCAGACCCAGCTAGTGTTGCTTTCGACACCTTACAGTCCGCTAAAGCAAGCAATGCCGACGTTGTGATTATCGACACCGCAGGACGTTTACACAACAAAGTGAATTTAATGAATGAGTTGAGTAAAATCAAACGCGTAATGGAAAAGGTAATTCCTGGTGCGCCTCACGAAATTTTGTTGGTTTTGGATGGTTCGACTGGACAAAACGCATTTGAGCAAGCAAAACAATTCGCACAAGCAACTGATATCAATGCACTAGCAGTTACCAAATTGGACGGAACAGCAAAAGGTGGTGTTGTCATCGGAATCTCCGACCAAATGAAAATCCCTGTGAAATACATCGGTGTTGGTGAAAAAATGGACGACTTACAATTGTTTGACAGAAAGTTATTTGTAGAGTCTTTGTTTGCGGATTAGGGGAGATGAAAAAAGCAAAACTACATTAGGTATTGAAAAATGCTTATCTAGTTCTTCTTTAGGCACTTTTATTACTGGAAAAAAAAGCAATGCAATTATTTCTGCAATGGTTGGTGCTGCTCTTGGTGCATCCATCAAAGCGTTTCAAGAAGCTGTTTCTGTACAGGCTCAAGTTGTGTATGAAGAATACGGATCGCTTTATGTAGTTATCCCAGATGGATCGATTGAGTTTGTAAAGCAAAAAGAAACCATAAGAAAAACTAGAAAAGTTCCTCAAAAGTTTAGTCTTGTTTGAAAAAACCAAAAGATTAATGATGTTTGTCGGCCCAAATGGTTCAGATAAATCAACTTTAATAGACGCTTTTAAAAATTATTACGACAGTCGAATCAAACTTGGAATTGTTGTTAATGCAGACGAAATATAAAAGAAATTTATTGAAAGAGTTTTTATAGTTTTTTCCGATTATCAACTAAATATCAGTGAAAATTCATTTATTAATTTTGTGTCAACTAGTGGATAGATAGGAAAAAAATACACTGAATTTGAGATGAAAAGTTCTTTTTTTTGTTGATAAAAATAAACTTAGAACCAATTTGAAATTAGATTCTTATATAGCTACTGATATTACAGAATTCACTAAAAAAAAACACACAATCCTAATAAGACTAGGCAGAACAATCCATAGAGAAAAAAATAAATTCAAGTATTGTGTTGTTCTTAAACCACATAGAGAAATAGGATTAAGTGGATTGTTAAAATCATTTCTTTTTACTTAATTTGTTTAAAATCAGTTTATGTTGGCACTTTACATTGTTTTGGGAATCGTTGCATTCCTTGTTATTCTTTCAGTTTTAATGGGAAATAAAATGGTCATTGAGAAATCGGTGCTTGTTTCGAAGTCGCGAAAAGAGGTCTACGACTATTTGAAATTGACTAAAAATCAAGATTATTTTAGTGTTTGGAACATGAAAGATCCGAATATGGACAAGAAATTTCAACATGAAGATGGAAAAGTTGGTTTCATTTACTATTGGAACAGCCCGACTGATAAAGGAGTAGGCGAGGGTGAACAAGAAATTATTTCCATGAAAGAGGAGGAAATGATTGAGTACCAAGTTCGTTTCAAAAAACCGATGCAAAATACGGTAACAACGCGATTTTTGTTGGAGAAAAAGTCTGATAATGAAACACTTGTGACTTGGGGTTTTTACAGTCCATCTAAATTTCCTATGAATTTATTCAAACCGATTTTGGTAAATATGTTAGGTAAAGACATTCAAAAAAGTTTAGATAATTTGAAAGGAAATTTGAAATAAATTGAATAGACTTTAGGCGATAATCCAAATTAAACCTTTATTTTTAGCCACTACCTTAAAAAACTTATATGAAAGTAAAAACTGTAAAACCATACACATTAGAAGAAATCAAAGGGAAAGTCGAGCAAAATTTTCCAGAATATAAAGTGTATTTCAAAACTCCAAAAATGTTGGTTGTAGAGCAAACGCCAAGTATTGGTGCAATATTTATGGGAGAGAAAAAGAACTATGTACGTATTTTGGAAGGATGGCCAAGCATGGGAAAACAAATGTTATTCACTTTTTCAATTTTATTATTTGGCATCTTAATTCCATTTATTTATTGGCATTTTACTGTACTTGTAAAGCAAAAAGCGTTAACGAAAAAAATCGGCGCATTCATCGACCAAGAATATGGTACTGGAAGTAAAGTGAATGATAATAAGGAATTGATAGATTAGTTTTGATTCTTTAAAGTAATTGGAATTTTATCCCACAAAAGATGAAAAAAAGTTGAATAAGTCTTGTTTTACCTTTTGTGGGATTGTTTATTTATACAAATAACTGAAGGTGAAAGTAATTTGCAATTTATTTTTTCTAGCTTTAATGAATAAACTCAATCTAAATGCTTACTAAAAGAAGTTTATTCCTGTTTTTATTTTTGATTTCAAGTTTCCTTTCAACAAATCTGAAAGCTCAAAAATATTTTTCTACATCAGCAGGATATAGTGCAGGGAAATTTTCTAATTCAAAATATACTTATTACGGTGAAATTAATAATGAAATCAAAAGCGGTTATTTTGTTTCTATAAGTTTTGATAGTTTAGTATTTCATAAAAATCTTCGTTTTGGATTGCAATTTGGGACTCAAAACGCAAAATCTGAAGTTATACAAGCCACAATCAATGGGCCAATAGTTGATAATTATGAGGTTCAATTTCAATATTGTCAATTTGATGTAAATTACATTTTTCGATTTATTGAATCCAAGAAAATTGATTTTAATTTCATTTTGGGATCAACATTTTCATACAACCTTCGAACACAACTAAATGGAAATGGTAGCAGTCCAAAATATAACTCCTTAACTGATTCGCTTGGTCAAACAACTTATCATTGGTATACTACAAGTACTTGGGAAAGAAATAATGAAATATCAACTGGATTTTCTGGTTTTAACTTTGGATTAAATTTCGGATTATCTCTCTGTCTTCCATTAAATAATAAGATTGATTTTGTGCTCGAAAATAGATATTCCACATTTTTTCATCAGATTACAAATATGGAACTTGAATTGGGTTCTTTCTTCAGGGGCGATTTGAGTGTTGGGCTAAGGTTTAGGATTTGATTTCTTCAAGTAGAATTTTAAAAATAGCATAATAATCACATCCTTTTTCTCCTAGTTTTTCAATTAGAAAATAGTACTATAAGTGTATTTATCTCCTAAAAATTGATAGATAAGTACACTTATAACTTCGTTAATTATTTGATTTTTGGTACATATAAGTGTATTTATCTCTATATTTGTTTCGATAAATACACTTATAGATGATAGGTAGAAAAGAACAAACACAAGCAATGAAGGATGCTTTGAAAGCAAAACACGCTTCATTTGCTGCTATTACAGGTAGAAGGAGAGTTGGAAAAACTTTTCTTGTTCATGAAGTTTATAAGGACAATTTTTGCTTTACCGTTTCTGGCATTCAAAACGCTAAATTGAATGTTCAACTTAATAATTTTGTTCAGAAAATTGCCGAGTATAGTAATGGTGAGTTTACGCTCAAAAAAGCGAAAGATTGGCAAAGTGTTTTTTTTCTTTTCAAGTCGTATCTTCAAAGTTTACCAAAGAACAGAAAGCAAGTAATATTCATCGATGAACTACCTTGGATGACTACCTCTAAATCAGGCTTCATTCAATTGTTAGCGCATCTTTGGAACGATTATCTTTCACAAGAAAAGCACTTTATTTTGGTAGTTTGTGGTTCTGCAACTTCTTGGATTACCAATAAAATCATAAACGATAAAGGTGGATTTCACAACAGAATCAATTTACCAATTCATTTGAAACCCTTTACATTAGCAGAAACGAAAGCGTTTTTGGAAAGAAAGAAAATAAGTTTTTCTCCCTCAGGAATAGCAGAAATATATATGGTTTTAGGTGGCTTACCTTATTATTTGGAGCAAATAAAAAGAGGTGAAAGCGTTTCTAAAGCCATCGAAAGAATTTGTTTTTCTGAGACTGGAACTCTTAAGTATGAATACCAAAATTTATACAAAGCACTTTTTACCAATTGGGAAAATCACGAGGCAGTTGTTGCCTGTCTAGCTGCTGCTCATCAAGGGTTATCCAGGGAGCAATTAGTTGCAAAATCAAAAATTAAAGCGGGAGGACCTTTTACAAGAGCGATGAAGGATTTGGTTTTAACGGGATTTGTTCAAGAAATCACTCCTTTTGGAAAACGAAAACGCGGAACTCACTACCGCTTAATGGATGAATTTTCTGTTTTTTATCATCGCTTTATGAAAGGTAATGAAAAGAAAGACGCTACTATATGGCAGCAAATTTCACAATCTCAATCATACAAAATCTGGCGAGGATTTGCTTTCGAAACACTGTGTATGAAGCATATCTCAGAAATCAAATCAGCAATGGGAATTAAAAATGTTTATACCGAAGTTTCATGCTTTTCAAAAATAGGAACAACTGCTGAAACTGGTTTTCAACTCGATTTGATTATTGATAGAAAAGACCAAGCCATCAATCTATGTGAATGTAAATTTTATGAGAGTAATTTCGAGATTACAAAGAAGTACGCGCAAGAGATTAAACTCAGAAAATCACGGTTTAAAGCAGAAACGAACACAAAAAAAATGTTGCTAAATACATTTATATCGAATGAGGATTTAATTGAAAACGAACATTCATTAGAAGTTGTAGATGTCTTCATTCATCTCGGTGAATTGATGTGAGTAAATAGTTGATAAACAATTTTTTATGTTTAGTGATGATTAATAATTAGCGTTGTAAATGGCTAAAATTGTATTTACAAATTGCTTTATAAGTGTATTTATCTCTTAAAAAATGATAGATAAATACACTTATAACTCAAAAAATAACATTGGTTTCATTTCAACTCGCCAAAACATCCAAAACATGCAACATTTCCGCATTGATTTCTTGATGGTGTTTAGTGGCTTTTTCAAATGATGTTTTAGAAATTGATTGATTCACAATTCCAATCATCAAATTACTTTCTTTGTTGACAAGCGCTTCCACAGCGGCAAGACCCAAACGACTCGCCAAAACACGATCCATACAAGAAGGACTTCCGCCACGCTGAATGTGTCCCAATGTTGCAACGCGCATATCGAATTGTGGACATTTTTCTTTTACTTGTTTTGAGATTTCGTATGCTCCACCCTCTTCATCACCTTCTGCTACGACAACAATCATAGACGATTTCGTGCGTTTCCAATCTTTATTTAAGGTTGTTACCAAAGCATCAATATCTGTCACCGTTTCTGGAATCAGAATTCCTTCAGCACCACCAGCAATTCCACTTCGAAGCGCGATCAAACCAGCATCGCGTCCCATCACTTCCACAAAAAACAAACGATTGTGTGAATCCGCAGTATCTCGAATTTTATCAATCGCCTCCATCGCTGTGTTTATCGCTGTATCGTAACCGATGCAAAAATCTGTTCCAAATAAATCATTGTCGATTGTACACGGAATTCCAACAATATTCAACTCAAACTCGCTCGAAATGATGGACGCACCTTTAAATGTACCGTCGCCACCCAAAACAATCAATCCGTCGATGTCGTTTTTTTGTAAGTTTTCAAAAGCAATTTTTCTGAATTCAGGATACATAAAACGCTCACTTCTCGCTGATTTCAAAATCGTTCCACCTCTTTGAATAATGTTACTAACATCGACAGAAATTAATTCCTTGATTTCATTGTCAATTAAGCCATCATAACCACGATAAATCCCAAACACACGACGATTGTGGTAAATTCCTGCTCGAACTATTGCTCGAATCGCTGCATTCATTCCCGGTGAATCGCCTCCCGATGTTAAAATTGCAATGTTTTTCATTTTGTAATTATTAATGCTTCATCAAAGTTAAGGGTAAATGGAATTGATAAATTTAAAATTGTTGATAGTTGAATCAAAAAATCATTGTCAAGTATCGAAAAAAGCTTTTTTAGTTACTTTTACGGTATCTAAAATCAATCAAAATGAAAAGAATAGTTTTTTTAAGTTTATTAGTAATCAGTATCTTAACTTCTTGTGCTAAAGAAAACGCATCGGACGTTAACCAAGATAAAATCTACACCGATTACGAAGTATTTTACAATCAAAATACAGATAAAACATGGGTTGTGGCTAAATTTCGTTTTGGCGGACCAACAGGAACTATTTTAGAATTGGATTCTACTTCTTACGTCACTTTTAACGGCGACACTTTAGCTTACAATCCGCTTTACACCGGACATTTTAAAGAATATGCAGGACGTATTACATCGGGAAGTTTCAAATATGAAAATGTCACTGGACAAATTTTTATAAATAGTATTCCGGCTGTTGATGTAATTGCTTTTGCTGCTGATTTTGATACCTTGAAAAAGTCACAAGCCCAAACAATCACATGGGTTGGTACAGCACTTGGTTCGAACGAAGCAGTAGGGATATTAATTGGAAATGGCGCTTGGGGACAGGCAGCTTTGGCACTTCAAGATTTAAATGGAGCAACAAATATAGTTTTAGGAATTCCACAAATGACCTCGTTAGCAATTGGAAATTCAACAGTTTATATGGATCGTCAACATGAATTGGACGTAATTGAAGGTACCTCAAAAGGAGGTAAAATCAGAGCAAAATACAGAGCTTTAAACAAAGTGGTTCAGGTTATCAATTAAACTCCAAATAGATTAAATTTCTTTTAATTATTTTACAAATACAGGAGATAAATACTCTTTAAGATATTCAAAATTAAATCATTATGATTAAAAAATATTTATTTACCTTTTTCATAGGGTTTAGTTTTTTTAACTTAGGCATCGCTCAGAATTTACAAAAACCTTCCTCAGCGGAAATTAATTCTTTACCAGATTGGGCTAAAAAAATGTATGGTGATAACCCATCTATTTTTGAAGTGGATGAGCTATACAAAACTTATTACAAATCACATCCTTTTGTGAAATCGTATCATACACAATATTACAAACGATGGAGAAGAAAATATTTGAATTTCACAGATGAAAATGGATTTATCAACTATCCGAGTTTTGAACAAGCAAAATTGGAAGATAAAGCGTATCGATTGAAACAGAATGCTGAAAAATCTTCAAACTGGTCAATTGTTGGACCGATTACAAATTTTCAAGAAGGTGGCGTTCAGGGTTCAGGTCAAACGAATGTTTACAGTTTAGATCAATGTTTAGGAGATCCATCAGTTGTTTACTGCGGAACAGAACCAGGTGAAGTTTATAAAAGCACCAATGAAGGCTTGAACTGGACTTTGGTTTCAAAGAATGAAGATTTTGGAAGTGGTGTATCAGCAATTGAAGTTCATTTTTCAAATCCAAATATTGTTTTTGCAGGAGGAAATAATGGTATTTATCGTTCAATTGATGGTGCGCAACAATGGACAAATGTGTTGTCAAATTCCAATTTTGGAGTGAATGAAATTCTTATCAATCCTTCGAATGACCAACTCGTTATAGCTTGCACAGAGAAAGGAACTTATCGCTCAATTGATGGCGGAACAAATTGGACTTTACTTTTTTCAAACAAATCGTACGATGTCAAAGTGAACACAACAGACGCATCGATTTTATATCTTGTTAGAAATAATCCTTCAACGATTTCAGCAGAATTTTTAAAATCCACAGATTTTGGTGCAACTTGGACACTTCAATCTTCAGGTTGGTATTCATCCAACGATCCTGCAAGAAATGATGGCGGGGCGCGTTTGGCTGTTTCGGCTGCTGATCCAAACCGAGTTTATGCTTATCTAATTGGTGAATCGAAAGCAGATGATTTTGGGTATATCGGTGTGTATAGAAGTGATGACGGAGGTTCAAGTTGGTCACTTCCAAGTGGACAAGTAGGTGGTCCTTATTCACCTGACCACAAAAATTTAGCAATTGGCTGGCCAGAATGGACTTATCACCAAGGATTTTACAATTGTGCATTAATGGCTTCTCCTACCAATCCAGATGAAATTTTAGTCGGAGGCTTGAATTTATATCGTTCTTTAGATGGAGGGCAAACTTTCACTTCGGTTGCTGGATATGTAGGTGGGCCTTTGAATTTACACGTTGATATGCAAGATTTTAGAAGTATTGGTTCAAAAACTTGGATTACAACAGATGGTGGAGTTTACAGTTCAACTGATTTTTTCACTAGCAATTATGAATTTAAAATGTCAGGTGTTCACGGTTCCGATTACTGGGGATTTGGAAGTGGTTGGAATGAAGATATTTTAGTTGGAGGTTTATACCACAATGGAAATTTAGCACATTTCGACAATTACGGAACAGGAAATTTCTTAGAACTTGGCGGAGGAGAAGCACCAACTGGTTATGTTAACCCAGGTCAAAATCGCAAAACATATTTCTCAGATATTGCTGGTAAAATAATCCCAGTCAACCTCAATGATCCAATTGCGAATGCACCTTTTGGAATGGCACCAAATGAAAGTTATTATGCAGCAGAATCAAGTGAAATGGAATTTCATCCAAATTGCTATTCAATCGCTTACATCGGAAAGGATAACTCCATTTGGAAAACGACAGATGGTGGAGCTTCCTTTAATTTGTTATATACTTTTGGTACAAATACAAGCGCACAAGTAAAATACATCGAAGTTTGTTCGAGCAATCCGAATGTGATTTATTTAAGTCAACAGCCTGCTTCTGGTTCAAATGGTTCACTTTGGAAAACGACTGATGGAGGAGTGACTTGGTCGCAACTCAACAAGCCTAATGGCAATAGTCGTCGTATGTTATTGGCGCAGAATCCATTAAACGAGAATCACCTTTGGGTTGCTTATCCAGATGGTGCGAATGGTTTTAAACTATACAGAACCTTGAATTCTGGCCAATTTTGGGAAAATTGGACTTCATCTGTCTTTTTAGATGAATCAATTCAATCAATTGCGCATGTGGCAGGAACCGATGGTGGTCTTTATATTGCAACCAATAAGGCTGTTTACTACAGAAATAATACGACTCAATTTGAACTTGATAATGGCGGTTTGCCTTTGTTTACAAGTGGGAATATTTTGAAACCATTTTACAGAGATGGAAAAATTCGATTGGCAACTTACGGTAAAGGAATTTGGGAAAGTTCACTTACGGAGCAGTCTTCACTTCCAATTGCGCGAGCGATGGTCGATAAATTGACTCAAAATGTTGTGTGCGAAATCGATTCATTTTATTTTGAAGATCATTCATTTTTAAATCACACGAATGCTACTTGGAATTGGACTTTTCCAACAGGAATTCCTAGTACTTCAACTTTAAGAAATCCTTCCATTTTATTCAATCAAAGCGGAACTCATTTAGCGATTTTGAGAATTACGGATGCAAATGGTAATTCCGACACCGATACGATTGAAGTAAACTTAAATTTCTTAAGTCTTCCAACTGGCATTCAAGAAGGTTTTGAAGGAACATTTTTGCCGTCAGCTTGGAGTATTAACAATCCAAATAACGATGCGCAATGGTCGCTTTCATCAGCAGTTGGCGGTTTTGATGCTTCCGATAAATCAGCGATTTTCGATAATTACAACAACGACTCACAAGGAAATTTCGATGATTTAATTTTGAATGTGTCAACAAATTCATTGGCTGGAAATACTTTTTTAAATTTTGATGTAGCCTACGCGAGATGGGGAAGTGTAAACAGTGATACTTTGGAAATTTTGGCATCTACAGATTGTGGTGCAACGTATCAATCACTTTATTTAAAAGGGGGGACAGATTTGGCAACTTCACCTGATTTTCAAGATTTTTTTGTTCCAACAGCATCACAATGGCGAACGGATTCCGTTGATTTAGCAGCTTTTGTAAATGAAAATAACCTACAAATTGCATTCAGAAATATAGGGAGATATGGAAATGTTGTTTATTTGGACAATGTAAATCTTGGAGAATTTGTGAGTTTACAAGAAGCACAACAAATCGAACCATCTATTTTTCCTAATCCTATAGAAGCAGGCGAAGAGTTGACAGTTAATTTGAATGGTGATTTCACGTTTTCTTTATTCGACCAAAAAGGTGCAAAAATTCAAATTCTTACTGGAAAAAATGAGTTAAAAACAAAGGTTCCTAATCAATTGGCAAGTGGCGTTTATCAAATTCAAATTCAAACGTCTAATCGTATTTGGAATCAACGAATAGTTGTTTTGAAGGATTGAGTTTTACGTAAGTATGAACTTTTATTTGTAATTATAACGCTTGCAATTCTAATACAGTATTTATTGCAGTTTGTAATTATTCATCTCCTCTCAACCATTTCAACTTCGAATATCTTACTCTCGAATATCTGATTCTTACATTTCTCAAACCAATCATATCGAAAAGTGTATTAATTCGAGAACCAACTCTACTAACTTTTCCGATTTGCCAAGTAAGGTAAAAATAATGAATACCATTTTTGTTTTGAAAGATAATTTCACGCGACAAATAACTCGGCAAAGAAGCTAAAATAGCGTCTGGATTATCACCAAGAAAAGCAATGTTTCGGTGTGCTTTTTGCCAATTTCCATTTAAGTCATTTCCCATATTGTATTCATTGATATCTTTTGAATCGCGACGAATAAGTCTTTTGGTTTTTCTCCAATTTTCATGTTCAATAGCACGACACAAATGACATCCTTTCCAACAACTATTAATAGATTCAGTTTCTTTAGCTTCTCTTTGAGCAATAATTTCCACATCAAAATAGGTGCTTTGAGTTCCAGATTCAGGTAAATCCAATAACTCAGGATTGTCAGCTGGAATTTCGTTACGACCTTTCCAATCGTATTTGCTGTACGCATGCTTTGCTAATTCTTCATCCCACGGGTAATACCAAGCGATTATTTTATACTTACCAGGTGCTAATTTTGGGATTTCGTAAGTCGAATTGATGTGTCTTTGTGCATTTTTAAAATCATTGAAGAAAAAAGGAATTGTGGTAGATTCATTTGAATCCAATCGGTTAAAGCTAACGTAACCTTTCACACTTGTGTCCATTGCTATCACTCTTGAATCGCGGTGAACTTCGGTGTAGAAATTCTTCTCATCGACTTTATACCACGAAAAATAAATTAGTTTCAAACCTTTCGATTGATTACCCGGAACTAGTATTGAATGATCAATTCCATCTAAATTTTTCAAAGAAACATTAATCTGAACCAATTCAGTTGTCGTGAATTTCGTTTTCGGAGCACTGATTTCTACTGTTAAATAAATTGGTCGAAGGTCAGCTTTTGCAGAAAAACTAATCGCGAAAATCAGTAGAAGTAGGGAATGTTTTGTTTTAATTTTCATTTTTTCATTCTTAAATTCAAATAACAAATGCAACTTTTAGATTTGATGGGAAGATAAACTTCAAAACAGGAGAGAAATCAGAAGATTCCTCTCTCTGTTTCTGGAAAGGTTATTAAATTACCCCGTTAAATCGCC
>JACCEA010364452.1_pt1 | contig 36330 bp, 50 predicted proteins | sample 7449851 | NCBI WGS metagenome assembly JACCEA01 (sample SAMN15323453, study PRJNA562643) | freshwater metagenome | isolation source: river surface water | place: USA:Blue River Watershed | collected 2017-08-18 | reverse complement strand
GTTCACCCTTTCCCCTCCAATTTATACCTAGTTTTTTAATGCGTCGACTTAAAACTTGCTGGCTTATACCCAAAAAGCAAGCACTTCTGCTAATCGTTAATCCTAGTTTTTCGCAATCAATTATTTGACTGTCTGTTATTTTTTCCGTTTTAACAGTGTCAACAATTAATGCGTCCATTTTATCCCACCCTCGAATAAGTCTATTTTTAAAGGTCTGGTAATTTACGCCATTTTTTAACGCTAGTTGACGTTTTGATTTTGGATTGATTGGCCTACTCATAACGAATTCACCATTTCAACAAACAACACAATACCTGTAATAAAAATTACAGTAATTGCAGAAAATGCGATTAATTCCATTTTAAAACCTAAAACCTCAGAAAATAAAAAAGCCAACTCATTTGATCAGGTGGAAAAGGGCTAAACAACAAAACCCTACTGACAATGAATTAGCTTTTTTACGTTGTTTAAATAACTGCTTGTTCGTTTCCACACTAGCAAGCAACACAATAATACCACACTCACCAAAATCATTAATAAATAAAACTTATAAGCCTTATCTGTTTTTTTGATGATATTCGCGCAACTGCTGTTTTAAAGCCTCCGCCTTTTCTTGCCCGTGTATTTTCGCATGACGATCTAAAAATCTAAGCATTTCGCCCTTTTCTAAGCTCAACACATACCTATAAAAACATTCTTGCTTATATTTAATATCAAACATCAACGCTACGGCCTCTATTTTGCGTTTTAAGATAGGGTAAACGTGTTTTTAGTGCATACCCACAGCATACACATAAAAGCGCGTTAAAACAAAAATTAACGAGTGGTGTACATCTTTTTTTGCATGGTGTGTTACTGGTGTGTTACTTTTTATAACAAAAACAATAACTTATATCAATTTTGGTGTACAAGTAGGTTATCAACCATAGTTTATATACCCTATGTAATTTATACTACCCTCTATATATTTATATATATCTTTTTATATATAGTTATCAACCTTATACACCAAAAGAGCATTATTTTATAATAAAAACAACAACTTGCAACAGGTGTACAACTCAAAAAGAAGCACACCACACGACCACCATGTACACCATTTGACTATGATTTTTAGATGATTTATTATTGATTTACGGCTAGAGAGTGCAACTCGAAAAGCGGATTCGTTACCCGCCTGCCGTTTTATCTATTACTATGTAACGCTTAACCGATAACGTAAGGTATCAAAAAAAATGAATTTCCCGATTGAATTAACCATTCGCAAGCAGTGGCTTGTTTGGCGTTTTGAACAATACGAAAATGATAAAAAGCCGCGCAAAGTCCCGTATTACATAAACGGTAAAATCCGTAAAGGACAACAAGGCAGCACCGAAGATTTAGCTAACTTAGCAACATACGACCAAGCAAAAAACGCTTTAGATTTTGGCAATTATAGCGGTTTAGGATTCGCATTCTTGCCTGATGATGGACTGATTGGCATTGATATCGACAAAAACGAGAGCCGCGACCCGACCCTAGCCCAAAAAATCATAACAGGCTTAAACAGTTATACCGAGTTATCACCAAGCGGTAGCGGCTATCATATTTTTGTCACTGGAAAAACTAAAACATTTAGAAATAATGATATAGGAATTGAAGTTTTTAGCAATTCCCAATTCTTCACGATGACAGGCAACCACGTTGACAGCACACCGTTTGAAGTTAATCAAATATCTGATAAAGCATTAGACCGCTTGCGCGAAATCGTAAAGACACAAACTAAACCGCAACCAATACAACAAACACAAGTTACAAGCGAGCGATCCAAAATAGAATCAGCACTGGCTTACATCCCTGCTGACTGTGGATACGATGATTGGTACAAAATAGGCGCGGCCATATATAGCGAGTTTGGCGCGTCAGGCTTTAGTATTTGGGATTATTGGTCAGCAAAAAGTAGCAAATACACACCACGCGGTATGCAGGAAAAATACGCATCGTTTGCCAATATTCACGACATCAAAATAGCAACCGTTTACCGAATGGCGATTGATAACGGATGGCAACCACCTAAAGACCCTAATTATAAACCACCACAACGAGCGGCACAGCCACCACAACCGCAAGCTGCAACCACCACACAAAGTATTGATATTTTTACGCCATTAATCGATGTAAATAATAAAGGTAAGCCGTTAAACACGTTAGAAAATATGCAAGAAATTATTAACCGCATTGGGGTAATTGCGCGTTATAACGTGATTAACAAACAAATTGAATTGCTAGTGCCTGATTCAAAATTTAGCATGGATAACCAAGCCAATGCCGCGCTTGCCCATGTTTTATCATGGGTTAATCGTTTTGGGATGAGTACGGCAAACGCTCAGGATTACATCACCGCAATTGCTGACAATAATCAATATAACCCTGTGGCAAATTGGATTTTATCGAAAGAGTGGGACAAAAAAACACGCATACAAGCGTTTTTTGACACAATAAAACAAGCTAATCCTCAACGATTAGACGATGGCCGAGACTTAAAAGAAGTATTAATAATGCGTTGGCTTGTTAGTGCGTTAGCTGCCGTTTTTAGTCCTGACGGAGTGTCGGCTCATGGTATTTTAGTTTTGCAAGGCGATCAGAATATCGGCAAAACTAAATGGCTAAAATCGTTAGCCCCTAAAGATTTAGGCGTTATCAAAGATGGTGTGACATTAAACCCGTCCGATAAAGACAGTGTGATGCAATGCGTTCGCAATTGGATTGTCGAGCTAGGCGAATTAGATGCAACATTTCGCAAGTCTGACATTGCGTCGCTAAAAGCGTTTATTACGTCAGATCGTGATGTTTTAAGACGGCCTTATGCGCGTTTAGAATCTGAATTTGCTAGACGCACCGTGTTTTTTGCATCCGTGAACCCTCAACAGTTTTTACACGATAATACTGGTAATCGTCGTTATTGGGTTATTGATTGCGAATATATCAACCACAGTCACGACATTGATATGCAACAGTTATGGCGTGAAGCTTACGACGAGCTATATCAGAAAGGCGTTAAGCATTATCTGGAACATGACGAAATAAACGCGCTAAACAAGCGTAATGAATCGCACACATCTGACGAGCCTGTACAAGATTTAATTGATACTGCTTACAATTGGCTGGCACCTAAAACGCAATGGAATTTTAAAAGCACCGCGACCGATATTTGTTTATTAGCAGGAATGCAAAAACCCACAAAATCAGATATTAATGCGGCATCACAGCACGTTGTTAAAAAACATGGCGTAAAAACCTGTTTATCAGCAGGGCGTAAGTTTTGGTTAATGCCACCAAAATTAAACACATATACTCAAGACCCTGCATTTGGGGAATAAACATGATTAGTTTACGCCCATATCAACAAAGTATTGTTGACGCTATACGCACGTCTTACCGTCAATCAAAACGCGCTCCGCTTGTGGTTTTGCCTACAGGCGGAGGCAAAACCACAATATTTGCCTATGTTACGACCGCCACCGCTAACAACAATAAATGCGTTTTTTTATTATGTCACCGTGCTGAGTTAGTCAAGCAGATTAGTATGACACTGGCCAAGTTCGATTGTGTACATCGAGTTATTGCGCCTCAGCCGATTGTAAATCAGTGTCAAGCTGAACATTATAAAACTATCGGCAAGCAATATATTGGTGTAAGCCGCGTGTATGTTGCTAGTGTACAAACGCTGATTAAACGATTAGACAAAGTGCAAGATAAACCTGATTTAATTGTGATTGATGAAGCGCATCACCTAACAACAGATAGTACATGGGGCAAGGTGATTGCAGCATATCCAAATGCTAAGTTATTACCTGTCACCGCCACCCCATGCCGTTTAGATGGTAAAGGTTTAGGCGTTAATCAAGGCGGACTTGCTGATGATATTATTATTGGTCAGACGATGGATAATCTGATTAAAGATGGCTATTTATCACCATATCGCGCTTATTGTCCACCCAATAACATCGACCTATCGAGCGTAAAAAAAACAGCAGGGGATTACAACAAAGGTCAACTCGCTGATGCAATGGATAAGCCAACAATCACAGGTGATGCAGTAAAACACTACACGAAACTAGCGAACGGTAAACGCGCTATTGTGTTTTGTGTATCAGTTGCACACGCTCAACACGTCTCGGAGTCGTTTAATTTGTGCGGTATTAACAGCGAATCACTAGACGGGACAATGACACCTGAACAACGAGACGCAACTATAAAACGTTTTGAGAGTGGTCAGACGCTTATTTTAACGTCGTGTGATGTTGTTAGCGAGGGGTTCGACCTGCCAGCTATTGAAGTGGCTATATTGTTACGGCCTACGCAATCACTTAGCTTGTACTTGCAGCAAGTTGGGCGGGCGTTGCGGACGTTTAGTGGCAAAAAAGAAGCGATACTACTCGACCATGTTGGAAATATCCAACGGCATGGATTACCTGATAGCGATCGCGAATGGTCACTAGACGGCATCAAGAAAAAACAGCGACAAAAAACTGGTGAACCTGACGTTAATATAACAACTTGCAAGAAATGCTACTCGATATTTGAAAAGCGATTAACCGCTTGTCCATCCTGTTTTGAGCCAGTACCAAAACCGCAAGGGCGTGAATTAAAACAAGAAGATGGCGAATTGATAGAGGTTGATAAAACCGCATTGATTGCAAAACGCAAACAAGAAGTTAAAAACGCTCGTGATTATGATTCTTTGGTAAAACTTGGCTATTCACGAAAATATAACTATCCTGAAAAATGGGCGAAAAAACAAATTGAATTACGGGAGAATTATCGTGCGAAACGCTGAGACAAACATAATGAATGCTATATTGTTGCAGTTGTCAAAAGACGGCTGCATGGTGTGGCGTAATAATACAGGTAAGTTTAGAGCCATGAACGACCCACAACGGATTGTTACAGTGGGACAGGTTGGAAGTGCTGATATTATTGGGGTTCGACCTGTTGTTATTACATCTGAAATGGTTGGCAAAACAATCGGGCAGGCGGTGGCTGTTGAAGTAAAAACCGCAACAGGTAAACAATCAGAAGCTCAAAAACTATGGCAACAAGCATTTGAGAAACACGGAGGATTATATGAGCTAAAAAAAGGGGCATAAGCCCCTTATTTTATTCTACAAACGACAGTACATTTTAAATAACCGCACTGATTTTCTGCTAACCAGTTATTGATATTTTGGTTAATAACTTCGGTTAATTCCGTCGGCATACATTTACCAACGCTATTAAAAACAATCGGGACAACTTCGACGGCTTCACCATTTGGCACATATAAATAAGCGATCATTTGCCAATGGCGCGGTTTAACTGCCTTTTTTTGACACTTGCCAAAAAACGTGACTTTGGTATCTTCAACAGCGTCAAACATAGCAAAATCAGCTTTAGCAAAACGTGTAAAAATGGATTGTTCAGTGGCTTTAACAGCCACGTTAAGAGCGTCTTGCATCTTATAAGCCCCCTAAATTTTTTGTTCTTTCGTTCATTATCAAAACTGAAATAATTTGCCTAAATGATTTAAAACTAATCATTGGATTGTCTTTTTTTAGTTTTAAACACTGCTCTATGATAAAAGCGTCTTGTTTTTCATAATTCCCTTTAAATAATGACCTGATTTTTTGCGCTGATGGCTCTACATTATAAATTCCGTTTCGCTCCATAGATTTTCTAAGTGTTTGCTCGTAAACACCTAATTTAAACGCTGTTTTTTTAATATCCCAGTCATTTATGTCTAAGTATTTTTTTAGAAATTCAATCTCTGTTTTTTGTTCTTGTAAAGCCATTTTGTAAATTAATTTACTACGTTTCTCTTGCGATTTTTCTAAGTTTGTCATAATATTGTCTCTCGTTGTTGTGTTGAGTCCGCAAAGAAGCCTAGTGTAAAAACTGGGCTTTTTTGTTTTTACTTTAAGCCACCACAAAAATAATAAGCGAACAATGCGCCTAACAAAATAAATAAAATAATACTCATACCAAATCCACCACTTTTACAGACAAGCCGTTTTTATTAGCTATTTTTACCAACTCGACACGATGACGAGCTGGTATCTTGTTGTTTTTGTCCCAATGCAAAACATTAATATAAGGGACGCTCATTAAATCAGCCACCACGCGACGGCCTCCTAGTTTTTCAATCAATTCTTGTGCGCTCATTTTTTAGCTCCAGTTGGTTTGTTGGCTAAATATAAGATAAAACAAAACTAAAGTAAAGCTAAAATAAAACTAAAATAAAACTAAAATAAGTATAGACAAACACAAAAAACAAGACTAATATTCACTCATGCAGTAAGCATCGCGGCCAGTCGAGACGAAAGGTTTTGAAAATTGGCAACATGGCAACTAAAGCGCGTAAGTTCGAGTTGCAGTAGCTCAAGCTAGATTGAGCAAAAACTTATAAGCATTTATTAAGTGTTTATAATTTTTTGAGGACAACAACATGATTGATTTTGTATTTTTTGATGGTCAGCTATGGCCGATTGATGAATGGCTAAAGATTGCCCCATTAACGTGGGGATGTGAAAAGCCAGTAAGCGTTAACTATAACTTGGCTACTGTTGATAATGAAATCTATCAACATATAAATTATAACGAGTGAGGACAAAACATGAACACAACAACTTATGTGTCAAAAATAATTGACAAAAAGACTGCTGAAATAAAAACAGAGTTTAGCAAATTCGCTGTTTACTTTGAATATGATATTGATTTTCCAAATGATAAAACCCTAACGATATTTGTTAGGGTTGTGAATGTGTGCGTTATGATTTCTGAAGGTGTATTTTTGGACATAGATAATGCAAAAATAGAAAAGTCTTTAATAAAAGATTTTTGTTTAGCAATCCATGACTACATACAAAACAACAAAGGAGTTTTTTAAATGGACGTTTATATTCTTTTTGGCGTTATCGCTATTCTTTTAGTTGCACTCGCTGAGATTGTCAGCGAGCGAAAACGCAATGCGGAGGCGTGTAAAGCACACGCTCAAGCAGCTAAGAGAATGATCGAAGAAATAAACGCGCTAGAGCGTAAAGCTCAAGAGATGGTTATGTATGACTTACAGTAAAAACCGTATCAATAATAGATACATGGTCACGCACAAAGGGCAATTAAACGGTGTTGACTACTGTTTTTTTGCTCAATCATCCAGTTTGCAAAAAGCAATGGGCGAAGTTTTAACAGCTTATGCCCAATTCAAAAAACAAGTTAAGGTGTTTGAAAATGATTAAATCCGAATCTGTTGCAGCTTTATCGGCTGCACTTGCAAAGGCGCAAGGTGAGCTAGAAAACGCGAACAAAAACGCGAACAACCCACATTTTAAAAGCCGCTACGCTGATTTAGCTGAGTTGTTAAATACTGTACGTCCTGTTTTATCTAAGCACGGCCTAGCAGTCATTCAAATGCCTAGTTTTGATAGTGGCGTGGCAAGTGTAGAGACGCTTTTAACTCACTCAAGCGGTGAATATGTATCTAGCACTTGCTCAGCACCAGTTACTAAGCAAGACGCGCAAGGTGTTGGATCTGCTATTACTTATCTTCGCCGTTACAGCTTGGCCGCGTTTTGCGGTATCGCTCAAGAGGACGATGACGCTAACTCTAGCGTAGGGCATAAAGCACCGCCTGCGCCGCCAAAGCCACAAGCTAAACCCGAAATAAGCAGCGAGCGTTTGGCTAAAGCTATTGACGCAATCAAAAAAGGACTAGCAAAAAAAGATGATGTCTTAAACAACTTCACGCTAACAGACGAGCAACACGCTGCAATCATGGAGGCTTAAATGTTAAAAATCCGTTGTAGTCAATTAAAGTTAGCTATGACGGATGCCAAAAAAGCAGGTGAGTTATCTGAAACAGCTAAAAAGCTGATTCAAGATGAAGTAAAGGCTGAATATTTTGGCGTCCGTGAAATAATTAGCAGTAAGTACATGACTAAGGGAATTGAGTGTGAACAACAGTCAATTGATCTTTTAAACGAGTCAGAATTTAGGCTAGCCAAGCCTTACGTTAAAAACACTGAAAAACGCGCTAATGACTGGATAACTGGGGAGTGTGACATATACGACCCCGAGGCGCGTTTAATTCGTGATATTAAAACATCGTGGAGTATGTACACATTTCCATTGTTTGAAACTGAGTGCAAGGACTACGAATGGCAAATGCGCGGGTATATGATGTTATGGGACTGTGATACGGCTAGCGTTGATTATTGTTTAGTTGATACGCCAGAACATTTAATTGGGTATGAGCAAAGAGAGATTCATATTGTTAGTGAATTGAATCTACCAGTTGATAAGCGCGTAAAGTCATTTGTTTTTGAACGTGATCTTGAAAAAGAGGAGCGTATAAAACAAAGGGTTGAGATGCTTAATGAGTATTACATTAAGTTAAAGAGCGGTTTAATTTGTTAACAATATTGCGCTTTATTGCGTAGTTAGGGGACTTAAAATGGCTAAATGGGTTAATGCTAAAGATGGGCTTCCACAAAATCAGGAACGCGAACCATGCAATAAATACCACTTTGTAAAATATCAATACGAAGATGAAGATGCGACTAACTACGCTTTATCAAAAGGAATAGCTATGTACATGAACGGTGAGTGGTGGATTAATTATCACGCAAAACTCATGTATCCTGTTGTTTTTTGGTTAGATGATGAGTTTTAGAGGTTATTATGGTTTTATATCAGCCAATTTTGTACGAAAAAGGTTGGGATCGTTATAAAGAAAATGCTTTTAGTCATGAGTTTAATAACGTATTCAAAACAAAAGAAGAAGCCATTGATTTTGCTCAAAAATGGTTAGATTTTGAATATTCACAAGATATTGTAAGAATACCCAAAAACTTGGGCATTGATTGCAATGAGCTTAACTTTGACGAATAACTACTGCATTAAGCCGTGCAGCCAAACAAACTTTTAAAATACAGGTTATACCATGACAGATAAAACCACACAAGCGGCTGAGGCTGCATCGGACTTGAATGCCGAGTTAGGCATTTTTGATGGAATTACAGAATTTGACCCGTTCGATGGGGATAATTTTGATGTAAACAGAATTAAAGACAAAGTGATCAAAGCACGAAAAGACTATGTTTGCCAACATTGCTATGGAATTGTACACAAAGGCAAACTAAGCAGAAATATAGTTGAATCTTTTGAGGGAAAACTGCATTCATTTAGATTTTGTACTGACTGCTGCAAAGCGATGGTTTTACAATTACAAATATGGGACGGTGAGTTTAATTTTGACTCTGAAAATGATGTAGAACCATTTGAGGCGCGTTATGAATTGTTTAAGGTTTAATGCCTAACTGATTAAATTAAGCCGCACCAACTCCGCCATAATGCAAAGCAAGGCTAGGTTAGTGTCGGCTTGAATGAGAGTTAGGCATATTTGGAGATTCTTATGAAAAGAACCATATTTTTTACGATGGTATCGCTACAAGATGGCAAATGGACAAGGGTTGGCAACGCTTACAACTCAAGAAAACAGGCGCAAAGCTGGCTATCGTTTGTTAAAAGTTTTTGGGGTGGGCGTAGCGTAAAAGTATCGCAATGCACTGTAAAAATAGAGAATGGCCAAGTATGCGAAAAATCTAAATTGTTGTTACTTCAAAAATATAATTTAGATGCCTAACAAATAATTAACTGGCACAACCTAACAAAAGCAGACTTTAGACGATGGGTGGGGTTGTGTCCAGTTGAATTTGTAGTTATGCGGATTTAATTTAATGAGAGGTTTTTATGAGTGGCGGAAGTTTAGATTATATTTGCTATAAGATAGATGATGTTGTTGACAGTATTGAAAAACGAGCAACAACGCCCTTGCACAAGGCATTTGCTGAACATCTAAAAGATGTAGCAAAAGCATTACACGATTTAGAATGGGTTTTTAGTGGTGATTACTGTGATGGTGAAGAAGTCGATGCAATAAGAAAAGTCATTAATAAAAAAATGGAGTTAAACGCTGCAACAAAGCAAGCCAAAATTGCCCTTGAGCAATTAAAAAGCGTGATTGGTGCAGACGCATAACAACAGCATTAACAGGCGCAAGCCCAAACAAAACACGATTAGCGAGAGGTTACTATGATAGATAAAAATGAGCAAGCATTGGCTGGGGCTGCGTCCGTGTTGAATGCTGAGTTAGACCGTAGTAAATTTGAAACCTTATTGGCTAAGGCTGTACAAATAGCTAATGAGAGAGAGAATGCAGCGTGGCAGATAATTAGAAAAATGTTACCTGTGCAAGCTCCTGAAGATTTACCTAAAAATCATACTCTTTTTGTAGGCTCTATAGCTTATAGCATGATTGAAAATACACTTAACTATATTCCGTTATTTGTAAAACACTCTATTTTGTTAAAACCCGAACAAGTTTGCCTAGTTTCTAATTTTGTTAGTTTTGATAGATTAGATTTTAAGTATTGTTAAGGTCTAACTATTGCAATAAGAGGTGATGCCCCACTCTTTTTAATGTTTAAGCAACCAAGCGCGGGGCAGCGTCCGAGTTGAATGCTGAGTTAGGTTTGTAGTGAAAATTGAGAGGATTATATGGAATCAAAACATCCAATACAACCACTTGCTTATGATGAAAAAGGCGTTCTACGCTTTAAAGCAAATGCCATTGTGCAATATCTTTTAGACAATGGCGGCATTGACTTAAATAAAATAGCTTGCTTGCCGTTTAGCAAAGAAGATCGTCAACAGTTTGCACAGTTAATCGGATACAGCTTGAGCGGTTATTCAACATTAAGTTACTCAGATAATCAAACTTGTGAAGCTGCTGTGAAGATGTTTGATGATGGATTGACCGAAGATAAGGCAAGAATCAAGGCTCTTGAAGCTGAACTAAACGACTTAAAAGCAAAGTTTGTTAAGCTGTTTAGTCTGCCGTTAAACAAACTTGCTCAAGAATATCCCGAATACTTAGAGTAAAACCTAACTAAGTGCGTAAGGCGCAAATACCCGCGCTGATGTACGCAGAAAACTGTAATCACAAACGTCAAAAGATAGGCCGCTGTTGGCTGGGTATTTGTCGCACTTGACGTAGAGTTAGAGTGAGGTAGGTATGATTGTTTTATGCTATGGCGGTGGAACAAATACAACAGCAATGATTGTGGGATTAGCTGCAAGAAATATAACTCCCGACTTGATTTTATTTGCAGATACGGGGGCAGAAAGACCTCATACTTATTTGCATATAAACATAATGCAGGAGTTTTTACGGATGATTGACTTCCCCAAAATTACGATTGTTAAAAAAGTTGATAAAAACGGCGATGTTTTGACACTTGAAGATAATTTGCTAAAACAAAAAGCATTGCCGTCAGTTGCTTATGGATTTAAGACTTGCTCGCAGAAATATAAGACGCAGCCAGTTGATAAGTTTTTGAATAACCATCCTGACGCGATAGCTGCATGGAAGCGCGGCGAGAAGATTACCAAGTTAATTGGATTTGATGCAGACGAAGCGCACAGGGCAAAGGATTACGATGATGCAAAGTACAAAGTGCAATTCCCTTTAATTGAATGGGGATGGGGGCGTGATGAGTGCATAAATGAGATTAAAAAAGAAGGTTTGCCACTGCCATCTAAATCTTCATGTTTTTTTTGCCCAAACATGAGGCCGCATGAGATTATGGAATTAAACGCGCTTTATCCTCATTTAGCAGAACGTGCGTTAAAAATGGAGGCAAACGCAGAGTTGACGACAATAAAAGGTCTTGGTAGACGGTTTGCTTGGGCTGATTTATTGCGACAAACTTCGATGTTTAACGATATGTACGAGTCGGCTATGCCCTGCGGTTGCTATGATGGGGATTAAACTCTAACTACCGCATTAACAGGCGCAAGCCCAAACAAATTACGATTAACGAGAGGTTACTATGAACGAGAAAAATGAGCAAGCATCGGCTGGGATTGCGTCCACGTTGAATGCTGAGTTAGATGTTGTTGGTAAAGCTGTTTTAGTTGAAGTTTACCCAACAAGAATATGGGTGGATAGCGGATTCGATGGCGTAAAAAGAATAATGATGCAACATCAAGGGTGTGAAGCTTTTGAATTTGTGGCTATCAAATACGACTATAGATACACATCAAATTCTATGCAGCACGCACTTGTTAAGAATATTTTAAGTTTTTTGGGCGTTGACGGTTAATGATGAAGTGGAGATGATTATGAGTAATTTTATATACCCAAATGGCCGTGTAATGTTTCAAGGGATTGAGAGTATTAAGTACAATGAAAAAGAAAAGATGATTCAGGTAAGGACTTTTAGTGGTGATATTTTTCAAGATAATAGACTACTTGAAAAAGAACAAGCTGATAAAGTAATACTTCAAATGCTTGAAAAGATTGATGATTATTTGATGAACAGATAAACATCTAACGCCCCATAGCTAAGGGGTGCGAACCCCACAATTTAAGCAGAAAACTGGAGTAAGTGACATGAGCGAGAACGAGACAAAGCTGGGTGAGCATCACCTTGAGCGGGAGTTAGAACCCGAAGCGATAGTAATTGCAAAAGAATACCTAAATGCAATTAAAAAAGGCAATTTTTTACCATACAACCCCGAATATGTAATTATGCGGCTTATGGTTGACTTGCATGGTTATGTACCACCTGAGCCTATAGCTATTTTAATGAAGCCTTGGCCATTCGCAGAGTTGGCAATGTTAGCGAATGATAGTGAATAGGTTCTAACTAAACCGCGTAAGGCGTGGCAACCCACACTTACGCAAACAAAAACACTGGAGTAAATGATATGAGCAATGAGAAATTAGAGGCTGGGTTGACATCGCGCTTGACGCAGGAGTTAGGTGGTGTTGAGTTTGCGGAATTTCCAAAAATGGCAAGACTTAGCCGTGAAATTATCGTAACCGAAAAACTTGATGGGACTAATGCACAAGTTTTAATCACAGAAGATGGTCAAATTTTTGCAGGTAGCCGAACACGTTGGATTACACCCGAAGATGATAACTTCGGTTTTGCAGCGTGGGTCGAACAAAACAAAGCTGAGTTGTTAAAACTTGGTGTAGGCCGTCATTTTGGCGAATGGTGGGGAATGGGGATACAACGTAAGTATGGAATGAAGGAACGTAAGTTTTCTTTATTTAATGTGCAGCGTTGGGCTAAACATGGCACTGAGCCTAAGCAAATACCAACAGGCGACCCGCGCATAATTAAGATGCAAGATGTTTTGCCTGTTTGTTGTGATTTAGTCCCATTACTCTATCGCGGTGATTTTGACACAAACAGAATAAATGAATGCTTAGACAATTTGCGTGAGTTTGGCAGTTATGCAAGCGAGGGATTTATGAAGCCAGAAGGAATTGTAGTTTTTCACACGGCTGGCAATATTGGCTTTAAGAAAACTTTAGAAAAAGACGAAATCCCCAAGTCTTTAGCTAAAAAATAAACCACCTAACTAGGCTTATATATCCTAAGTGACGTATCATTTTGCGTCAATTTTGATATATAAACCAATATCAGTTATTTTTGATAAATAAAACGAGGTAAATATGTTTGTAAAATTAGTCAGACTTAGCCGAGATGCTGAGTTAAAAAATGTTAATGGCAAGCCATTGTTAAATGTAAATGTTGTCTATGACGTAGGTTATGGCGACAATAAAAAAGGCCAGTTTTTAGACTTGGCCATGTTTGGCAATCAAGCCGAAAAACTTGCACCACACTTAACGAAAGGTAAGCAAATTGTCATTCGTGCTGATGATATTAACGTGCACGAGCATAATGGAAAGGCTTATTTAAAAGGCACGTTACTAAGCCTTGAGTTTGTCGCACAACAAGCTAAAACTCAAGACGCGCATAATGAATCAAAAAGTAACGGTTATCAACGTCAAAATAATGGCTTAGATGACGATTCTTTGCCGTTCTGATCTATCGCGCCCGAAAAGGGCGCGTTATCAACACCTTTATTGTCTAAAAATGTTGATACATTACTAGCTACAGATGCGCTTCCTATTGCGTTTTAACATATCAAACGGTAGTGTTTGCCGCGTCTTTCCAAACGCTACCATTCCACCAAATCGGCTTTGCTAGTGTCGTATCCCATACTTGCTGACCAACAACAAGCCCGACTGTTGGCCTGTTTGCCGTTGTAACAGTGCTGTTTTTTTGGTAAAAAACAACAGGATAAGAAGCTAAACTGTTTCCGCCTACTTTTGTTGTGTCAATAAATGAAGCGGTAAGAGTGTTTGTATTGTTGTTATATAATGTAGCAGTCGTAGAGCTTGGATTATACAAATTAGACGCCATATTCTGTCCTGTGCAGTTATTTAAAAAAACGCCTATCTGGTTTGTTCCAGTTATTTCTATGTTGCTAACTGTTGAGTTTGACGACGATTCTATAGCAATAATCCTAAAATGGGAATTTCCAGACGTATTTATGTATTTTACGTTATCAAAAACAATTTTTTGGGTTCTTAGGATGTATGCTAATGACGTATTTAGCAAACCAGATGTATATACCAAAATATCTCTAAAGACAAAATTCTCCCCGATAATTGTTGTGCCGTTAAAGTATTGCCCAATAAACAAAAACAACCCCGCCGCTGAATTGTTTGTGTGATTTATCGTCAATTTTGATACGTTTAAGTCGGATATACCGATATTACCAAAAATATCATATATTCCATCTTCTACGTTGTTTGTTATATTTAGCGTGGTGTTTGTTATTGTTGTTTTTTTAATTATGGCCGTACTTGATCCAATTCCTATACATTTCTTGGCTTCAAGTGTCGCATTATTTATAAGTGTTTGAGAACCGTTGACAAGCACTCCGAAACACGAAGTTGACATTCCAGACTTTGTTCCTACTGTTATGCTTGCGCTAATATTGTTAAAGACTGTGCCATCTTGAGCCGAAGAAAAAGCATATTCCATCTTCCCGAATGCGTATGCGTTCGTAATTGTGTTATTTTTTTTATCACCAAGTCCGCCACCAGTCAAGCCACTGTAAACGCCAAGCGAGTCTCCCTCTTGACTATTACCGACAACATTGGAAATAAATACATTTGATGCGTGTATTTTTAGAAGTCTTTTTCCGAAATTATATCCATTGATGTTTGTTATATTAATAGTGTTGTAAGAGTCGCTTGAACCTGTAGCGATATAAATAACTGCGGTATCTTCATAAATAATGTTGCCCAATGAATCTATATTATGAATCTCTGACGCATTTATCGTATCAATATCTGCTATTGTCTTGTTTGTGTTATTAGTTATATATACGCAATTTAGAGAACCTGCCGCATCAGTTACATTTAAGTTCCCTCTTTTTTTCATGTTAATAAATGACAGGTTTTTCAACGAGACATTTGTATCCTGACTTGTTATATTTAAAATAATTGTGCCAGTTGTGGAGTCGGTATCTAAAACATTTTTAAAAACACAGTCAACAAACTCTGCCGTTTCTGAACTAGCGGCGACAGTAAAGCCATACCGAACAAAACCGTTATTAAAATCAAATTTAATTCCGCTAATGCTAAACTTGCTGTTTATTCTCAAAAAATCAATACTAGAACCTAATACGACTTTTACCGTTGCATTGTCTTTAGAGAAAATATTTAACTTGTGAGAAAACACAGGCAATATAATAGTGGACGTAACAAGATAAGTGCCGTAAGGAAAGTCTATATTTTTTGAGTTATTAAGTGCTGATGTGATGCTATTTGTATCGTCAGTTGTACCGTCCCCTTTTGCCCCAAATTGTCTAACATTGCAGTTTGATGAATCAACGGCAATCCATCGACCTGTGCCTAATACTGATGTTGGCTTAATAACTGTGCCACCGTTATCTGTCGCACCACTTGAAGAATCCCAGTAAAACGTATTACCTCCGCCATCACCTGCAACGTAATAGCCAAGTGTTGCAACCGCGTTACTATTTGCACTTGTGCCTGTGAGTAATCTCAAATCTGCAATCGTTGAAGCTTTCTGAACAATATCAACTCGACTTGAGCGAATGTTGTCAACGTCTTTTTGCGTGACATCATTAGCGTCTTTTAAGATAAAACGATATGCAACAGAATCATCAAGATAAATGTTAGCGCGTCCATCCGCGTCTAAAATAATCGGATTCGTGTTTGTCGTGCCTGAGTCATTCGAGTAGGTTGCAACAGGCGTTGTTGTCCCTGCTAAGTAAGTGTAGATTTTACCACCAGTTAAAGGCGCATTGTTACCAGTTTTGAAAAAACGCGCATCAAACCAAGAAGAAAGAGAAAATGACATTATTTTTTATCCTCATTTTGAGAAGCAGGAACAGCATATTTTGACGCTGTATTAATAGCTTTTTTGCCATAATTGCCGCTTGATAATTTTTTATCAATCAATCGTGCAGCCTCATCACTATTTAGCCAAGCTTTCGCCATTTGCTCATCTAAAGCCTGTTTTATTAGCTTTGTTCTGTGAGCAACACTAGCACCACCAACAATACCTAAAAATGGATTACCAAGAAAAGAACCAACAACACCACCAAGCGTACCCCCCAAAGCATCTAAAGCGTATATGTTTTGATTCATTAATTTATCAACTTGCCCCCTCGCAAAAGTGGCGGAATTTGTGCCACCACCCCCCACAGAATCTCGCTTGGCATCTTGTAAAACCTTACCTAATCTATTGGCTGTATTTTTGCCATAAATAGATTCTATTAATGCGATATTCTTAGAGTCCTCTAAAAACTTAATCATATCCCTGTCACTTAGTTTTGAAATTTTTTCAGTAATCGCACCGCGTAAAGCTCGGTTAAACAACTGATTTTCAGCCGCCAATTCAGTGATAAATTTAGCATCATTCTGGCGCATAGACGACGAGAAAAAAGCATCAATAACCTTATCAGGGTCTTTTAAGTTGTTAAATATTTTGCCGCCACTTTCCAATTGTTTGGTCTCAATTGTTGCGTATTTCTTGAGCAAATTATCTAACTCAACCTCATAATCAGCCTTTAGTTTTTGAGATGTTTTAGATTTTAAAATAGCAGCAGTTATCTGTTTAGATAAATCGCCAAACTCATCAAGAGCCAATTTATTATCTTTAACAAATTTAAAAGCCTTTTCCTCCCATCCTGACTTCAATCCGCCATTACCGATATTTAAAACCTGATTTCTAAAGTTAGAGCCGATATAATCGCTTAAAGCCGCTCTTGCTTCTTTTTCGCTGCCAAACGACCGCTTAAACGACTCTAACCCCTCTCTTGTGTTAACAATTTTATTGGGCAATGTTGCCAAGTTTTGACTTGAACGCTCATAGCCGCGCATTCTTAAATCAGCAACCGCACCACGACCATATCTAGACTCGAAGTCAGCCTTTAAACCTATGGCTTTTTTATACGCATCACCTATGTCTTTAGGGACAACACCACGCGCAACCTCGTCATCCATTGAACCGCGAACAATATGTTTTAATTGGGTCAATGTTTTGGCTTCTCTGCTATTCCCTGCCTTAACAGCCTCTCGCTGTAATTCACCGATCATGCTCTGAATAGTCTGCATTTGCTTGTAGCTCATTGTTGAGCCTAGCAAATCAGGATTAAGGCGCATATTTTCATTGAATAATTCTAGGTCTTTTTGCGCTTGTTGCCTTGCCATTAACAATTCATTGCCTTGTGGCGTAAGGACTTTATAGCCGCGCATTGCATTATCAAGAGCCTCTTGAAACTGCCAAATATCCTCAGCCCCTAGATTACCAACAGGATAACCGTCTTGAGCCAAGCGCATAGCCATTTCATCACCGCTTAACCCGCCATTTTTAGGAAACGGAACTAACGCGCCAGCCGCCCTCTGATTAAGCATTTTGGGGTCAATGCCTAAACCTATCGCATATTCTCGATTAAGGCCGCCATATTTAGCCATCGCGGTAAGCATATCGTCAATTTGTGGATTAACTTGCTTAGGATCAAACTTAGGCAAAGGCGGAACAGTAGGTTTAACAATAGACAACTCTGGAATATCCTTAGCTGCTTTGTTTTGCCCTGCCGCTTTACCTATGAGTTTTAACACTGTATTTACTCGACTATCTGTCCCAACACCTAACCCTCCGTAATTCTCTTGTAAAACCCCCTCTATTTTTTGCATAGGGATTCTAAGTGCGGTTACTTCGCCAAATGGATCAACAGATTCAAAAGCGTTTTTTATGTCAGTTTGTTTTTGTTGTAAAATTGGGTCGGCAACATTAGCCAATCTTTGCGCTGCATCGTCCGCGCTTGTAGGTGTACCTAACTCAGTTAAAGCCGTTTGTTGTTGCTGTTGTGCTTGTTGCGTTCTTGATTGTTGACTTTGCAATAACCTTGCTTTTTGAGATTCTAAATTAGTTTTGTTTTGTGCTAACTTTTCACGAGCAATAGTAACAACATCTTGAGCCGTACCCCCTGCACCCACACGCCCAAGCTCAGCTAGTCTGGCTTCTCGATTTTGCAAGAATCTAGCGTTAATATCATCGGCAACGCCTATCTTGTTTCTAAGCACATCCTCAGCGCGTAGCATATTTTTGTCGCCTAACGACTCCGCAACAATTTGCGCTGGTGTAGCTTGCGAGCCTTTGACTAATGGCTTAGGAGCATTTTTTAAGGCAATAGAGGCCGCTTGTGGGTCTTGCAAAACATTAACCATTCCTTGACCGACTATATTTTCACGCCCACCCTTTGTTAGTGGCTGATTAACTCTTGATGCAAGATTACCAGCCGCATTTAATGCAACAGGCGCAGCAATAGAGGCCGCAATTCCTGCTAATGGTGAGCCTGTTTCCTCAGCAACAACACCACCAAAACCACCAGCCGCGCCAAACTTAGTAGCGTTTAACGCAAGCTCTTTTAGTGTTTGTGTCGGTGTTAATACCGCGCCTGTCGAACCTTGAATCGCCCAATCCATCACGCGCTGTCTAGGTGTAGTAGGGTCTTGAATAGGCAAAACAGCGCGAACCGCTCTATTTGTAATACTTGGCGATGACTGAAAATTCTCTAAACCTTTATTTGCTAACTCGTTTAATTTAGAAAAATAACCACCTATTGTATTGCCTCGACCAACAGCATCAGCTATTTCGTTTGAAACGAAACCAGTTCCAGCCATGCCCAACCCTATTAAATTAGGCGCGGCATTGATAAACATATCTGGAATACCAGCAAAACCTTTAGCGACAGACGAGGCCGCAACAGATGAATCCGAAACATGCTTCTGTTCGGGTTGTTTTGGCTTTGGTTTTTTCTTAGCTAAAATATCATCATAAGCACCCATTATTCCAGCACTCCAAATTCTCTTGCCCTTTGATCTATTTCTCTAATTATCTCCGCATCGCCTTGTGCTTCCATAATTGCATTTAGATATTGCTTTCGTTGTTCCCTATCTGCTTTAGGCGAAAATCTAGGCGGTTTATTTTCGTTATTGGCGTTTGGATTGTAAGCAAAATTTGATGCGTTATTTTGTTTTAACACATTAATTGCAGTTTTATTGTCATTTTCGAGGATGTTGATAATCTGTTGAAATGCAGCCGCTTTTTGCGATGGCGACGTATTTTCTTTTAATACACCCATTGCTTTAGAAAGTAGCCCCATTTCAAAATTAGAAATAGCACCAGCAGGTTTTTCCGCTTTTAGCCTCAAATTCTCTTGTAAAACATCTAGCTCAGCAAGTGCATCCTGTTGGTCTTTGTTGCCAATATATTTACTAAGAGGTGTCCCAGCAATTTTAGATTGATAGTAAGACTGCCACGCATCAGGAGGAAGCCTAGATAGAATATTCTTAGCTTTTTTCAATATAGGCATTGTGTTGGCGTATGTTTTTGTCGTACCTGCTGCATCAGCAACCAAATCCTGTCTAATTTTTGCCTCAGCCTTTACATCCGCCACCGCTCCTGCACGTTCTACGGGGTCATATACAGGCTTATTTAATTCGCGCTCTTTAAAATAAGCATCTTGGTCTAGTTCTCTTTCTCTGAGTTTATACTCTCTTTCTTGTGCTGCTGTTAGCTTGTCAGGCTTAGTTATTGTCGCCCCTGCCTGACCATATGGCACTGTCTTGTTTCCTTTTGTAGTGACGAACATACCTAAAGACTGACCATCCTTGAACATCTCGTAAGGGTTGCCAACAGGTTGATCTAACTCGGCTTTAGCTGCTCTTTCTTGTTTAATAGCGTTAGCAAATTTTACATAACTATCAACATCATTTTGATATAATGCGTGTTTAGCAGCGACTTGTAAAATATCCATGTAATCAGGCGTAACCCCTTTGACTTCGGGCGCGATCATTTCGCGTCTTACGTCAAAATTACCTTTTAAAATGTTTTCGCCAAACAAATCAGGCGTTGGCAAGTTTTGGCCACGTTCTGACGCTAAAACCCCTGTCATACCTTGAGGCATTTGACCCATAGGCATGGTTTGGACAAAATCGGTTCGATATTGCGCTGGTGTACCTTGTTGCATTTTTTGCAACTCGCTAGCAATGCCTTGTTGCATTTGCTTTTGGCGTAAACGCGCTTCTTTTTCTTCGTTAAATTGTTCGCGCAAACGATCAAGCTCAAGCCGCTTAGCCTGATAATCTTGCATTCTGTCAAAACCGCGACCGAAGTCACGATCTTGAATACCTAATGCAATACTTGGATTAATTGCAAAAGCCATGTTAACGACCTCCACCAAATAGCGAAGCCAATCTAAACGCATTGTCTGTCATTTGTTGAATGCCGCCACCGATAGCATTAGCCTTGCCAATATATCCGCTAGCCCGAGCATTCGCGCCTTGTCCGATATTATTTTGCAGTTGTGATGATAACGCGCCTAATGTATTAGCTGCATTTGCTGAGTAATTTGACCCCATACCACCCAATGATTGCGCTGCTTGTTGGCCGCCTTGAGACAATGAGGCTAAACGGTTGAAATAATTAGCGTATTCTTGGGCTGCACGATCATATTCTTTGTCATATTGCTGACTTGCTAAGCCTTGACCATACTCATTTAAAGCCTTTAATTGTGCACCGCCCAAATGACGACCACGCGACGCAGCACTACGCTCTAAAGCTTGCATACCTTGCTTTTGTAAAAATTGGTATTGTGGATTATTGACATTGAATTGACCACCACCTAAGCCGCGACCTTTTAAATACGACTGAAAGTTATCACCGCCAAGCGTTAAATCAGCTAACTTGCCTATAGCTTGTTGGCCTTGTTGTAAATACGGTGATTGGTCTTTTTGTTGTTGCTCCCAAATCTGGCGCATTAACTCAAGTTGCTTATCGGTTGACTCTTGAGCCACCTCACTGGCCTGTCCTGCCGCTTCTTCTTGTGCCTTAGCTGCTTTTTTTGAGGCGTTATAATTTAAGCCTGCACTTAGTATCTCTAAACCCATTTTAACCCCCAAGCCGATATATAACTACATTGGCGTATTCATCATAAACCCTAAAACCGCATCGTTCAACAAATTCGCGGCCTATTTCATTACCTTTGATTATACCTGTAAACAATTCGCCGTATTGTGCTAATTTATCTACAAATATCATCTTATAAAGCCGTTTAGTTAGCCAGCGCTTTTCAAACTTTGGCAATACACAAACATGTACATGATCGCCATTTAAAAATATAGCCCCTGCAACTTCACCACCAACATTAATCGGGATTAATTCCCAATGTTTCATTAACTCGCTGAACATCTCAAACGTAACAAACGTATCAAAACGATCTTTGCAAGAGAGATATGCAGCGAATAAGTGGGACATTAAATATCCTCATTCCAATTAATCGCGACGACATGGTTAGCAGCCGCGCCCGAAATTGCGGCCGCGCTACAGGTTAGCGTCTCATTGGGGGATAAGAAAATATCAAAGTCTGTCAAATCAACAAACACGCTGCCGCCAGTCGTACAAACTGTATTAAATTGAACGTTACCACCTGTTACTGTAGTACCCGCAACATCAAAGGCCGCAATACTGTTTGTTGCGTCAATGTTTGTATAACTTGGCACACCACCTAATGTTGTGTTTTTAATTAACTTAAATACAACAGGCACAGTGGCAGCCGTTGCAACACTAAGCGACCTTACGCGCAATTGCGCTTGATTAGTCACCCCATTAATCGTGCTATTGTTGCGAATCGTAATAACATTTGTTTCAGTTGTTGCGATTGATTTAAAATTATTTTGTCCATACGTTGAGCCGATACGCTCACGCAAGCCAACAATAAACATACCGACAGAACCGCTACGCACCACAATGTTTGTATTGTTTGTTGTGTTTGTCGCTTGTATGCCAAATGTCATTGTCGGATTAATAGATTGAGTTTGACTTGTTAATGAGTTAACTAAGCTGTAATCATGAAAATTAACCCAGTGGCCTGTAATTGGACTAAGCACAGAAAACACCGCGCCTCTTGTACCTAAATAGCCGACGTTTATTTGAAAAATATTCAGCTTTGTCGGGTCGAGATTTACACCGCTTACGCCTGTTCCGTCTAACTTATCTAAATTAAAAGATGATTGAGCAATCCAAGTGTCAACGCTGTTCCTTCGGTACATAATACCGAAAGATGTACCGTTATAGCCGATAAACCAACCATCGACAGTTGAATTAAACATCCCTGCTAATTGTGTACTATTTGCCGCGCCTGTTGTAAATTGTGCGGTAAAACGTGTAAGTAAGCCCTCACCAGCCCGATATTTCGAGCGTCTTAATGACTGAATTAACGCGCTACTTGTGGCTGCTGCTGTTGTTGAAGCAACCCCCATTTGATTCGCGCTTGTTGCTGTTCCCGACCCTGTTACAGAAGATGTCCACAAGTTAGAGTTAAGGCCGTAAACAAAGTCACCCTGCATGACAGGGGTTAATTCTGCTGTGATAATTTCGCCAAAAACAGACGCAGGGTCTTTAATTGCAACCTCTAAATGACCCTCATCGCTTGCGCTAATAAATTTAAATGCTCCGCCTGCCGTTTCACCAACCAGAATACTTTTTGTCGTGATTGCATCAGTGTCGTTATTGGGTGCAAAATTTAAAGGTGATGTTAATTGGTCAAAGATGCCATAATATGTATAGGCGCGTAAATACGTTTGAGCCGAGCCGCTTGTGTTAACAATTCTAATTCTAAAATAACGACCTGCTTTTAATGCTTTGTGCGCTTCGTGTACCCCTGCTGTTAGCGTAAAACCACTTGGCGGAAAAATATTCCAGTTTGCATTGTCGTTGCTAAACTCAAAATATAGCGTGCCAGCTTGGTCAGTGATGCAAGATACATAAACATCGGGAAATTGATTTTGTTCGCCAGTGCCTATGAATGTTGCCAATGATGCAAGTGGAGTTGTTGTTGTATTGCCAACGCTAACCGCGCCATAACTTGAGCTTGTAATTGTTGAACTATTCACATCAACAGGGATATCGAATTGGTCTACTATCGTCACACGACCTGTCATACTTTCACCATATAAGTAATTAGAAACTGGCCGTTAATATGGCCGCGTTCTGGATTCAAATAAAAATCAATGCTACCGTTTTTAGGTGTGCAAAAAACAATAATACGCTCGTATATCACTTCTTCGGGCGGTCTAGTGTACGAATCCCCGACAGGCGTTATCTGTGCCGTTACAAGCGAACTAGCAGTCACATCAGCGTCAACCACATTAATAACGGCATCTTGTACATACGTTGAACCAACATCAATGATTGTTTGTTTTGTTAATATTTGATTGTTGATTATATTTGTAATAGTAGTTGTTGATGCACCACTTGAGCTGTTACCGCCCACCGCCTGCCATAACTGATATAACCAAGTCTTTAACGCTCGGCTATCAGATATATTAAGATTTGCAGGTGAGGGAATCTTAGCCATTTAACTGTTCCGCCTCGATGTAGCCACCATTTAAAACAGTTTTTACAGGTGCAGAACCGAACACCTTATAAACCCTATCGCGTGATTGACCAAGCCTAGCCCACATTGTACGGTTTTTACGTTGACCAATTACGCCCATGCTACACTCACGCGGAGTTATAAACGTGTGTCCGCCATCGTCTGAATAGGTTAGATAACACAATGGGTCATCACCTGACTCTAAACCGACACCACGCTCAAAATTTAGTACCACTTCTTTGTGTCGTAATCTTTTGTAATCAGCAATGATATGTTGACCTGTGCGATACCATGCTATTGGTTGCCCACCGTCTAAATGCGTATCTTCGTCATATTCGTATATTGTTCCTGACTCAAAATCACCGATTAAGTGGCGGCCAAAAGCGAAAGCGTAACAACTGGCACGATCACGGCCTTTCTGATACGTCTCTCGAATATGCCATGCTAAGTCAGGTTCGGCAATAGACGCGTCATAAACTAATGTTTTTCCCTCACTAGGGAATGTCAGTACATAAAAAGAATGCCCACTTTTCTGATAAGTAAACGCAAAAGCATCGTCTATCACATTAAACGAATTGATTAAATGCTCAATTCCGCGATTGCTTATAATTTGTGGGACGTATTGATTAAGTTTATATACTAAGCCTGTGCCATGGCTAGAACGACCTAAAAAGTAAACAGTGTTATCTAGTTTGGCAACAGATAAAGCAGCCGCGCAACCAACCTCCATGTCCGCGCCCTCGCGACGCGACAAAGGGAATGTTGCGTCATTGGATGAGAACCAAACAGTAGAAACGCGCTCACCAAATAAGATCAATTCACGATGGTCAACAATGTGAGTCACCAAATTGTCAGGATCAGCCGCGTCAACCTCAAAATCCAACGCATCAAAACTATTAAAATCCTCAAGTCCTGTAATGTAAAATTGTTGGCTATTAGGTCTAACCAAAACACCATAGCCGTCTAAATAGTCAACACGAGGCGAGCCATAAAAAGCGGCATCCGTAATTTGTGTTAAAGTGTCGGTATTTGTGTTTAGCACATAACCCAATACACCACAAACAATCATTATTTCCCCTGCGTTATTTGCAGTCATTGTTGTGCGTGTATCGCAATTTACAGTGCCTAGCGCGGTATAACTCCCATCAAAAAGCACTTTATATAACTGAGTTTGAGTGACAACATACAAAACACCCCTAAACTCAAGCATTGACAAAATAGGGACGGTAGGTAGATTTAAAAACAACTTTTTGCCATCAACGCGAATTAGACTAATATTTGTATCTGTTTCGCTGCTGTCTAACTCAAGAAACATGTTTACCGTCTCTTGTGCGTTTTGGTTTTTGCTAAAACCTTTTTTCTGGCCACCAAAAAACGGTATTTTCATTTAAAAGCCTCCACCCATGATGAATGAACGGCCTGTGCTAAGATTGTCGCCACATAACAAGGGGTCAAAATTAGCTTTAGGAATAGTAACCATCGACCGCATAACAATATCTTTAGATTCACGCGCTAAGGCTGCAATCTCAGGCGATACAGTTACACCGTACTCAGGTGCAATCTCGACCGCTAAATTGTACTTTAATGCACGAATCCACTCAGGCGGATAAGTGTTTGATAAGTCTGTATCAGTATCCAAATCGGTTTTTGGTGTGACCGCGTTAATCGTCAGTGTTCCACCTGTTGCGGTTGGGTACAAATAAATTGTGCTTAACGGATAATCACGCTTTAAAACAACAAATTCAGGGATAGCACCGATATTTTTTAGGCCGATTGCTTCATAGTCTACAAAATCCATGACTGACAAATTATAGTCTAAGCCACCTAATGTATATTTTGCGGTATAGATTTCAGTCGGGTTGGTTGCGTTAATATCGCCACCACTACCGATTGTATAAGATGTCGCACCCGTTAAAGTATGCGTAATTGTTTGAGTGTTTTTAGAAAGAAAACGAGACGCGCCCCATGAACTTAAAAGCAAATTTAATGCTTCTAAAGCGTCCATAGTTTCGTCGCTTGCAGGAGTTTCGCTTGAGCTAATCGCACCGATTAACCTTAGCGAAGAACGGATTAAATCGGTTGTGACCATGTGCCACCTTTAAAATAATGCTCATCCTTGAGCAACGAGAGGTTATAACTGATGAACCAAACGACAAGCTAACTCAGGATATACAGCAGTATAGCCGTATAGCACGTCAAAGCGAGACTTAAATTCACCTGTATCGCCATCGAACCAACGCACAAAGCGCATAGAGATGCCGTCAAACACTTCACGGGCTGCCATATCAACACCGCGTGGAATTTCCAAGTCGGCAGTTACGAAAGCAAAAGCATCTTTATGGAAAGCCAAGTTTTGACCGTAAGCTGTTGCGCTTGTGCCTAAAACAGTGATAGCTTGGTTATCGGCTGCACGGTTAGTCACGTTTTGGTAAGCACCACCAGAGATAATTGCAGGGCTAATACTAAATGTACTATTACCAGAACCGTCTGTAGTTGTGTCACTTACGACCGTAAATCGTTTTAATACACCTGTGCTAACTTTAGTTTCAGGATGAACCGCAAACACGCCACCGATAGTAATAATATCACCAGCTTTTAAAACAGTGGTTGTTGCTGTCCAACCATCGGTAATAATGCTAGTTGTTTCAACCCAAGCATTATCCGCGCCAGTAGAGCCTTGATTCGCACCGTTGGTTAATGGTGTACCGCCATAAGTACCAGTAGTGTGAGCTGGCATCATGGTATTTTCAAAGACATCAAAGCCACCAGTGCGACCGACAATACCCTCTTTGTATTGTTTGTCGATGTTGTCAGAGCTTTGGAATAAGCCCTTAACCGCATCACTAAACTCTACACGCGAAGCAGGGTCTAAAATCATGCAACGCTGAGATGATGGAGCTAAGTTTTCTGTCAACACTTGGCCAGCTTGTTGGAATTTTTTGTAGTCAATTTGACTTGATACCGTACCTGCATAATTAGGCACTTTTTTGTACATTGCACTAACAGTATCGTATTCAATCTGAGCCGCTAATTGCGCCATAGCTGGCTTTAAAATAACGTCGCTGAAATTGTCTAAGGACATAGCCATTTCCAAATCGGAAATAGTGGTGTCGATACCTTTAATTGTTGCGACAGGCAAATTCACCTTACGTTCAACAACATTTTGCGAAGTGAATGTAGAACCTGTACGAACTGTATATTTAGGCGGAACACGCAAGTCTAAACTTGTACCGATTTTCGCGCCTTTGTTGGCAAAACGGTCGTCGTATTGACGGTTCATGTTACCGACAATATTTAAGTTTTGGTGTAAAACTCGTTGAGCCTCACGGGTGATCATTGTGGGCGTCAAAATAGTATTAGCCATGTTTATTTACCTCTAGTCTGTTTATTTCGCCACTTCATCCAATCATCCAAACTCATGCTATTAGGGTCGCTTGATGGACTAGCACTGTTTACTGTAGGTGCTGGACGAGGTGCACTTGTGGTCTGTTTTGGTTTATTAAATTTTGCACTTGCTGCGATTTCACCGATTGCCATTAATTGTTGCATGGGTGGCAAAGATGCAATGCGATAAGCCTCACTAGGATTTTGACCGAGCATGTAAGCGATTTCCGCGCCTTTTTCATGTTTGGCCACTTCCGCAATGGTGCTTGGTGCAAACTCAATATTTGAAACGATAGAGAATTTATCGTCAAAATCAGGAGCTACAGCTCTGAATTTAGCTGTTTTTTGCGTCCAGTCATTAGCGATTGCCTGAGCTTCTGATTGTTGGTTGTATGCTTGTTGTTGTTGGCTTTGTACTTGTTGTAACTCATACTTGGCCAATGCTTTAGCATACGATTGAACATCAGAATAATCAGCAATATCAGGCTCTTTAATCTCGGGCTGTGTTTGAGCTTTTAATTGTTCAAGCTCGGAACGCATCCGATTAATTTCTGCCTGTGCTTCGTACTTTTGACGGGTTAATTTGTCTAAACGTTTCTTGACGCCTTTGGGTAGGCTGTCGTCATTGTCGTTTTCTTCTTCGGGTTGTTCTGTTGTTTCTTTTTGTTCAACAGTATCAACCTTTTCAGATTCAACTTCTGACGGTTCGACCTGTGGGGCTGATTCCACAATTTCAGCAGACTGAGATAAATCACTCATGGGATATGTACCTTGAATCGGACTATTGCGCCATCACGGCGAACCTAGCACTAGCTAGTAATTAAACTATATTATCTTGCTCGTTATTTGTCAAATTAGGTAGCATTAAATCAGGTGGTAATTCTGATTCTTGCTCTAATTCAATCGGTTCTTGCATCATTTGCATTTCTTCTTCTTGGCCATCTTGCACCTCCTCAATTTCAGGTTGTTCTTGCTCGGTTTCTTCTAACTCAGGCTGACTAGCCGCATTCATCAAAAGACGGTTAACAATGTCTTGCACTTGTTCAGGCGTATAAGTCGTACCTTGTGACAGTTTGGCAAGTTCTAACTCGGCTTTAACGTCAATTTCGTACTTCTTGAGACGTAGCTCATCTTCTTTTAGCTCATGCCCTGACTCTAACTCTTTAATTTTAGCGGTTAACTCGTCTATTTGAGCCTTGCCTTGCTCGATGATTCCCTGCACTTCGGGAGGCAAGCCGTTAGGGTCTTGGTCTTGTAGTTGTGGCGGTAACGTTTTCTTTAATCGTTCTGCAATTTCCTCTGCACCATCCCAGTCCATTGCTTTAACAATTAAATCACCTGCTATTTGCATAATTGCAGGATTAACGCGAGCAATCTCAACCATGCTATTTAAGGCTTCTATACGTTTTGTTGCATAGTTAGAACCTTGCGTTACAACTAAATCATACTTGCCAACTGACAAGTCTAAAAACTTTTGTTGTCCGTCAACTTCGGCTAATTGATTGATTCGCTGTAATTTCTTTTCGCCATCTGCACCCATGATTTGAATAACGCGAGCTGAATCATAAATCTTAGGAATCAAATCAATAATAGCACGGCCTGTGTAGCGTATCGCTCTTGATACGTTGTCAAAGTACGCGAAGTTAGCCGTATCACCTTTTCGTTGTTGTGCCAAAATGGCACGACCCGATTTCTCGTTATCTTGCTCACCTAAACTTGCAGAATAAATACCTGTCGTGCTTTTCATTTCGTCAACGCACATCAAGGCCGCTTCGTTCGCACCCTTGTCCATGATTCCTGCATTTAAACGCTGAGGCATGGTGGCGATAGGGTCGGGATTGTAAACAAGATAAGGCAAGTTTTCTGTTAACGACTGCTGCCAAAAATCCTCTAAACCCTCGATCTGTTTAGCAGATACTAAAACAGGTGCTTTTGGTGCTAGTGCTTTTTGCTCTGTGTCAACAGTACGCCAATAGTTATACATACGTTGTGCGTCTTTCGAGAATCGCACTAAACCACGTAGTATTCGTTTGCCATCGACTAAATCTTCTTTACCATTTACGCCGACAATCGGTAAATACTGCCCTGCCCAATCGCTTTCCTCTAGTGGCTCATTAGCTCCCGAACAAATACACATTTTGACTTTAGGAATATATGTCTTTCTTTGGTCAACAATGCGAATAAAAACAGGTGGTTTTTCTAATGTTGTTTGATAATTCCCATCTTCATCTTGCACTAGATAAAGCGTGGCTTCTTCATCCTCTTTATACCAAAATTCAGCAATGACCACACAGTCATCTTGACCAAGCCATTCAGCATCAAAATCTTTAAAATCCGACACCTCAGCTTTAGGCCAACGCTTTTTGTATTCGTCTTTTGGAATTTGCGACAAGTAAGCAACATGACGAGCGTCTGAATAATCGGGCTGCTGTGCGTTTTTATCAAAATACACGTTTAGAGGATTTACAATACGCTCAATTAAAATAATCTGATTGAATGTATCGTGCGACTCGTAGTCAGTTTTAATACGCCACGCACCAAAACCAAAAGTAGCGGTATGCTCAATAGCCGTATCATACGCAAAGTCAGCATTAGACTCGTTTTGAATCGCACGAATCAAACCGTCGTAAATATTTGCAATATCAACGTCCCCATCCTCAGCAGGATGAACCTTGATACTAGGCCGATTTTGACGCGCATCACCGACCACTTGGTCAATAAATGCGGGGAGTCGATTAATAGTCTGAATAGGCCGCCGCTCAGCTTGACGTTTTTTAGCAATAGCATCAGGCCATTGTTCACCAGCCGCGAACTTCTGGTCGTCTAGCATTTCGCGTCTGTTTTCGCTTACCGCTTGCTTGTCTGTCTCGATAAGCTTCTTAATTTCTTCAAAATTCATGTTTCACCTTAGTTTTGAGTAAAGCCACAAGATATAACATTACATTCATCACTAACAAAAACAGTATTATCATATTTTTGATGTTTTGATTTTTTATTAGCTTGTTTGCCAACAACAATAACTCGACCATACTTATTTAAAATATCAATAATGCTGTTAATAGCATCTATATTGTTAGTACAAGCGACCCTTGATACAAGTTCTTTCATGTTTCACCCCATCCAACTATTAGAGCCGTAAAGTTTTGGCTTATAAGGCTTAATTGCAACCGTTTCTTTAAACGCAACAGCCATATATCTAAACGCATCACACCCGTGACTTGACCAATCGTGAGCAGGTGTATTTCGTCTATTGCCGTTTTTGTCGTGTTCGTAATGATAATACTCTAATGCTTTTATTCCTTCTTTGCACTTATTTTCATCAATCCACACATTAGGCATTGCCATACGCACCGCGTTAATGCCGTTATCCAATCCGATTTGTGGCACTATCTGAACTTTTAAGCCGTAACCCTCGACAATCTCTTTTATTGTCTTACCCGTTGCTAAATTGGCATGATTGCCGTCATGTGGCAAATAATGACGCTCATAAACATAAGGCTTTTTCTGAATCTCTCTAACGTAAAAATCAACCGCTTTTCTGTTGTCCTCGATGTAATCAATTACGCGATATTGCATTGCTACCATTTGCACAAACCATATCGCTGTTGAGTCACCAAAACCTAAATCCCAAAACGTATAAACTGGCTTACTTGATTCATAAGGTACATTTGTAATCCTGCCCTGTTCGCGCATTTGTCGCATCTCATCACGATAAACCGCACCCTCTAAGACTTTAAGACAGTGACCCTCCCACACCCACAAATACTTATCATAATCACGCGCTTTTAAGTCGTCTTTTTCGCTGATTAATTCACTGGATATGTATTTATTATCTGACCAATTAAGTTTAAGGATATGACTGTTTTCAGGTGGTTTAGCAACAAAGCGTTGATATGTTGGGTCATCTTCAAAACGAGGGTTAAAACTAATCCAAATTTCAGATCCTGATTTTCTGATCGTCGGGATTAACGTATCCCATGAAACATCACTAATCGCTTCAGCTTCCTCAGCCCAACAAACGTCTATACCCTCCATAGATTTTATTTTTGTAATGTTGTGCTTGATACCCTCAAAGATAAATTCTGTGCCGTTTATTCTGCTAAAAATAGTCGTGTTTTGGATTTCGTAAAAAGACTGTAATCCTAATTGCTCAATTTGTTGTGATAGTAATTTATGCACTGACTCAGCGATTGAGTTTTGAACCTCACGAACACATAAAACGCGCAACGGCTTCTGAGTGCCAATAATTAACAAAGCTCTAGCAATAGCCCAAGATTTACCGCTACCGCGCCCACCAAATAAAACCTTGTAACGGCATGGTTTGAATAAAAATTTTAGCTTAGGGTTGAATTTCGCTATCGTCATCAAATTCAACCTTGATTGTAATAGCCTGCTGAATTGGTTGACCGTCTTTGCCTGTTAACTCTTGCTGAACCTTATCAGCCCACCCAAACCTGTTTTTCATATTAAAAATCCAAGTAGGCGCGTTACCCTCAGCTTGCCCCGAAGCCATCTTTCGCCCATGCTTTTCCCACCACACTTGCGAGTGTAACAGGCATTCGTCAACATAATCAGAAAAATCTTGATTGTCTTTTTTTAACGTAGTCCATGACGTCTGAGTCAGCCCGATTGCAGCCACCATCTCAAAAATAGAGCCGCCATCTTTCCCGATTTCTAGCAAAATATCACGCCAATTGTCAGGCAAATTATTAATGCTTGTACGCGGTCTGCCTACTGGATTTGCCATAACATCACCAATTAACCAAAGCCCAAATTAATAAAAACGGGAAACTAACCATAGAAACTATAGTATAGATTACAAAATAATTAGGGTCACGTTTCATTTTAGCACCAATGCCAATAAAGCCGTTAATACACCTGACACGATCAAGCCAACACCACACAAAAACCATGCACGCATCTCGATAAGTGGCGGTAGTTCACGCTCAATATACTCTAGCCTTGTTTCTAAATTATCAACACGATCAAACGCCCTTGACAACGCTTGTCTTGTTTCTGTGTGCCGTTCTTCTAGTTTTACCAATCGCTCTAATGACTCGCTGATTGAATCTAACGCTTTTTGAGTACGCTCGCTTTGATGTTCTAATATTGCTAAGCGTTCACTTGTTTCACTTGTCGCCATCGTTATTTCCTTGCTCTTTTAGTAATATTCCGATTGCTGCAAATACCGCACTAGCTGTAAGTGCATGAGCCGAAAATGCTGGCACACTAGCCAACGCTGCACTAGCTGCGGATAGACTCGCCCACGTGCTACCTTCTTTTAATCTTGCAATTATGTATTTCATGATATACACCTAACATAAAGATATGTAATCAATATAGCACACGGTTAAAATTAGGCAATAACGGTTATTTTTTAGAGTTAAATAGTTTTGAATTTAAAACACAAAAAGACATTAATTTTTGCATCAAATATGCTCTAATCTCATCCCCTGCTCTTTCTTCTTCGATGTTTTGCATAATAAAATCAACAGCGTGTAAGCATTCGTGAGCTAACAGACCTATAATTTGATGTTTTTTATATTTATAAACACGCGGATCAATACAAACAGCAATAACACACATGCCAATTTTGGCATCTTTTATCATCCATGTTCTAGCATCATTACCTTTTGTTAAATCATCACAACCTGAAATATTTAACAAAGTCATTTCGTTTTGCCAATCGTTTTGATTGTCGCAAAAAACAAAATCACAGTTTAAAAAACAGGTATCTAAATAAGCTATTGTCATAAATCACCAATAAAAAAGCCTCTTTCGAGGCATAAAAGGGGAGTCCGTTCCCTTCACATGAATTAAGCGTTATTAGAAATAATTTCATCAATCATTGGTTTAGCATGATTACGCATAAAAACACGATTTAACTCTTTTTTGCGTGTTTCAAAATCAAAATCCAGTTCTAGCATTGATTGATTTAGACGCTGTAAAGATTCAACAGCCTTAATCTGCTCCAAACTCAAAACGTCTCGCAAGTTTTCTTTATCATCAATGCCGTTTTCTAATTTGTATTTTTTGGATGGTAAACCTAAAACAATACGATAAATCATGTCATAATCATTACTAAAAACATGAGGCGGAGATTCTTTACCAAGTCTTGCTCTTGCATCTTGTAAAGCTTTTGTCATCAATGGTGCTTCTAGTTTTGCTTGTTGACGTGATGTTTTACGCTCATTTTCTAATAATTCTTTTTGTTCTAATTCTTGCCAGCGGTCAATAATAGCAGCTCTCATTGCTACGCTGTAACCACTAACCAAAATCAAAGTCTCGCGTTTTGGCAAATTAAATACTTCGTACTCTTTACCGCGTACAATTCTCACGGCTGAAAAGTTAGCAGCCAAAATACCTAAACCATCAAACATATTACGAATATCTGAAAGGACGTTTTTGTGCTCTTTGCCTGTTAATTCTGCAATCTCAAGACTAGACATACTTTTTACAGCAACACTTAATTTACTCATTTTCTAAATCTCTAAAAACAAAAAAGCCAACTTGTGTTATCAGGTGACAAAGGGCTAAACAACAAAACCCTACTGATATAACAAATTAGCTTTTTTGCGTTGTCTAAATAATCGCTTGTTTTGTTGTCACACTAGCAAGCACAATCATTATAACACATTAAACAATTTTTAACTCGGCTTGCTTGGCCTCTTTAATCATTTTGGTGATTAACGCAACGGCTGGCGCACAATTACTAATTGCATTCATGTGCCGAACCATACCGACCAAAACGCATCCCTCTGTATTTTTTTCAGTATTGCCGCCGTGAATCCGCACACCGCTAAACTCTGGCACATTAAGCAACAAGGGCAACTCTTTTTTAAATCTTGGAGACATCGTAACGATTACAGTATAAGTTCCTGCTCTAATCGCTGTCTCGTTCTTAATCTTCTTATCTCGAATCGCATCTTCTAGCGTATAACAAATAAATTCACGCTCGTTTTTATCATTGATTTTAAACAATCTGCCGTGTGTTTGTTTATCTGTTTTAATTTCTCGAATCAATAAAAGTTTTAACATTATTATATTCCCCTTAGCAGACTTAATACTTCATTTTCTATCTGATTTTGCATTGATTTATTAAACCACGCTTTTTTATATAACTCATCAATTAAAAGTATTAATTCTTGAGTATTTTTAATCGTCTTTAAACATCGTGTTAATAATACATGACCAGTTAATAAACTCGTAAAAATCGCATTACCGCCAATTATATCTAAAATAACACCCTCGCTAGCCATTTTCTTGTACTCATTTTTTAGGTTATACAAAATTTATAGCACAAAATTAAAATAAATCAAAAATTGCCCTCATAACAAGGGCTTTTTATTTTTTCCAAAAAATTTATTATCATCTTTGTTGTAATTAATCTTGATGTTCGGATAATGATTGTCTTGAATAATCTCAACATTACATTCCTTTAGAATTTCTAAAGCAGCCTTAACAACTGGCTCATGCTCTTTGTCCTCGATCTCAATCTGTAAGCCACTAGCACGATGCCTGCACCGACTCTCTAAATCTGTGATTGCCTGCCAAATTGCATAATCTTTTATTATTTTATTTAACATTAGCCAACACTCCAAACCATCATTGCATCATACGCTCTAGAATCTATTTCGTTTTTCCATTTGTTAGCAATCTTTTTACATAAGGATTCTTTATATGTTTTATACGCAAAATACGCTTCTTCCTCTGTATTGAAATACCCTAAAAACTTACTTTTACCATTAGTGTTGCATCTAGCCACAAACAAACCTACATCTTCACGAAATGAAACACCAAGTTTATATTCTCTATTGATATTTTGTTTTGAATTAAAAAACGCATTTATTTCTCTCGGCAAAAAAACACATAAATCTTCAGAATATAGTTTGTTTCCTTTTAAAATAACGTCTTTATCTAACTGCCACTCATCTTTATTATAGTTTTTTTGTTTTAATACCCATTCATAAAAATATGAATAGTTTTTAAAATTATCAGATACGCTACAACCAATATATGTTTGTTGTTTTTTTTGATATTTAACACAATAACATCTTTGAAGCATACTTTTCCACAAACTGTATTCTCTTGTGTTTTTATGATTTACAACAGCAGGATATTTACCGTTATTTACAGCTATGCCATAAATTAAATTTGTCATTTTGATTCCCCATTCAAGGCATTCAGAATTGATGCAGCAACAGGTGAATGATTCCTGCTTTCGGATGCCTCCTAGCTGCATATTTATTATAACATAAAAACATCAGGCAACGCTTCAATACGCGCTAAAAAATCACTATTCATAAAAACCCTCATGCGTAAAAAAAACCCAAACAATAAAAACCACAAAAGCAATAGATGGCCAAAATCCAAAAAAAGAAAACATAAAACCAATAAAAACCAAATAAGAACCAACCATAAAAACATTAAAAATACTATTCATCACGCACCTCACTTAATGCTTTTTTAAGCAATTCATTCTTAGCCTTTAGCCGCTCTATTTCCTCTTTGAGTCTTTTTATTTCTTCTGCTTGTTCAATTGTGATAAATAAATGATTCATGCTAAGCCCCTAACAACTGTTTTTTAACAACCGTTTCAAACTCTTTTCGCCACCAGTTTTTAGTTTTGTAATGTTTGATGACTGACTTTATCCGCCCTTTAACAATTTTTCGCCCAATCTCGCTTTTCATAATGCCATCAACATACACCATGACTGTCGAGCGACCAATAACAACACCAATCATTTATCGCCGTCCTCTGTCTGCATTTCTAAATATCGTAACAGGCTAGCAATCGCCTCTTGTACGTCTTGTTTCTGACCTTTTACACCCCGTTGACCAGCACACAACAGTTTTTTAATCGCGTGTTGTAAGCATGGATTTGTTACCCCAAAAAGCACTAACACCCGATAAACATCAACCCACTTTAGATGTTCAACAGGTTTTTGATAATGGCTATATTCGTTCACCCTTTCCCCTCCAATTTATACCTAGTTTTTTAATGCGTCGACTTAAAACTTGCTGGCTTATACCCAAAAAGCAAGCACTTCTGCTAATCGTTAATCCTAGTTTTTCGCAATCAATTATTTG
>JACCEA010951033.1_pt1 | contig 36411 bp, 41 predicted proteins | sample 7449851 | NCBI WGS metagenome assembly JACCEA01 (sample SAMN15323453, study PRJNA562643) | freshwater metagenome | isolation source: river surface water | place: USA:Blue River Watershed | collected 2017-08-18 | reverse complement strand
ATTTCTATATTTGCACCCGCATTGAGAGATGCATAACCAATAAAAATGGCGAGGTAGCTCAGTTGGTTAGAGCGCAGGATTCATAACCCTGAGGTCACGGGTTCAACTCCCGTCCTCGCTACCAAAAGCAAAAACCCCTAATACGAATGTTTTAGGGGTTTTTAAGTTTAAAATTTAATCCTTATTTCATTCTGAAATAAAACCGAGTGATAAAAATTCCATCACCATCACCTTTTCCAGCATCACTTTCAACACCGCTAACAATATTGACTAATTCCCAACCTTCAGTACTATACTTGTTTAGCATAGAAGTTACCATGGCATCATTAGAAGCAATGTTTTGAAAATTAATTCCAACTAAACTAAAAAAATTAACCAATGTTGATTCTTTTAGGTCGTCAATTTTCACATCGCTGCGGTCTTTATCGGTTTTTTCTTTACCCTCTTTAGTTCTAACTGTTGTAAACTGTGTGTAATCTACTTCGGTTCCATTTTCAATAATTCTTGAACGACCAACTCCTCCTGGGACAACAGATTCGATAGTAGTAACAATTTTGTACTTGTACGCTTGTGCTTGTGATCCTAAAGAAACTAATAGGAAACCACAGAAAATAATTTTTTTCATTTTAAAAAGATTTGGTAATTAATACTGCAACAAGTATACAAAAAAAATTAAAATGATAAATTATAAATTATTTATCGTAATATTGCAATATAAAAATAAAGTAAAATGGGAATTACAAAAACGGAAAGCTTTACAACTACACAAAATGAATTAGCCATCCTAGCTAAAGCGATGGGACATCCTGCGCGAATTGCTATTATTCAGTACTTACTTAAAACAGAATCCTGCATTTGTGGTGATATCGTAAATGAATTACCTCTCGCCCAACCTACCGTGTCACAACATCTTAAAGAATTAAAAAATGCGGGGTTAATTAAAGGAAATATAGAAGGGACTTCAATATGTTATTGCATTAACGAAGTAGGTTTTAACCGGCTAAAATCCTTTTTTCAAAACATCAATGAGTACCTATCAACTAAAGAATGTTGTTAACTAAAATTTAAAATATCATGACACTATCAGCAATTAAATCCGAATTACAAAAAGCAACAACTATTGCTTTTCAGTTGCCCAATGGCGAACTTGTAGCACCTCACTTTCATGTAACAGAGGTAGGAAAAATTACAAAACACTTTATTGATTGTGGAGGTACAATTCGAAGCGAAGAAGTAGCTAATTTTCAATTGTGGGAAGCGCAAGATTACGATCATCGTTTGCATCCTGAAAAGCTATTGAATATCATCGAATTATCGGAACAAAAGTTAGGTTTGACCGATTTAGAAATCGAAGTAGAATACCAGATGAAAGATAGCATTGGAAAATTTGGTTTGGAATTCGACGGCACCCACTTTCAACTAACTTCAAAAATAACGAACTGTTTAGCACCAGACCACTGTGGTATTCCGGAAAGTAAAATGCCTAACGCAGGCCAATGGAAAGCTAAAGCAACTTCATGTTGCACCCCTGATTCAGGCTGTTGTTAAACAAAAAAATAAAATATGAACCAGCAATTAACTACAACGTTAGAAAGTATTTCGAAAACTACAATTTCTGACGAACGCAAAGAAGCGCTACAACCTTTAGTTGACTACATTCAAAACAAAATTGAAAATAATCTAGCCATTCGGTTGAATTTTATTTGTACTCACAATTCGCGACGAAGTCATTTGTCTCAAATTTGGGCGCAAACTATGGCGTATCATTTCGGAATCAAAAATTTATTTTGCTATTCAGGTGGAACAGAGGCCACTGCCATGTTTCCAAAAGTTGGCGAAATAGTAACCAACCAAGGTTTTCAAATACAACAATTAAGCAGTGACAACAATCCTGTGTATGCCGTAAAATTTGACGAAAATGAATCGGCAATTATCTGTTTTTCCAAAACGTTTGATGATGCATTTAATCCGACTAGTGGCTTCGCAGCCATTATGACTTGTTCGTCTGCGGATGCAGGTTGCCCATTTATAGCAGGAGCCGAAAAACGCCTGCCTATTCGCTACGACGACCCTAAAGCATTTGATGGAACTGAATTAATGGATGTGAAGTATGCTGAGCGAAGCATAGAGATTGCTTCCGAAATGTACTTTGTTTTTTCACAAATAAAGAACTAATTACTAAAATAGAAATTTCAAAACTTGATGTAACTTAAATTCTTAATGGTTCAACAATGAAAAAAAGACTTAATTTTTTAGACCGATTTTTAACCCTTTGGATATTTTTAGCTATGGCAATTGGCGTGTCAATTGGATATTTTATACCAAATACGGTTAGTTTTATCAACTCCTTTTCTTCGGGAACAACCAATATTCCGTTAGCTATTGGACTGATTTTAATGATGTACCCGCCGTTGACCAAAATTGATTTCACAAAAGTGCCTCAGATGTTTGAAAAGCCCAAACTACTCACCGCTTCTTTTTTTATAACCTGGATTGTAGGTCCCTTTTTGATGTTTTCTTTGGCCGTTTTATTCTTACGGGACTCTCCTGAATACATGACGGGTTTGATAATAATAGGTTTGGCACCATGTATTGCTATGGTTATCGTATGGAACGAACTCGCCGAGGGCAACCGAGAACTTACTGCTGGATTAATTGGGATTAATAGTTTGCTACAAATATGCTTTTTTAGTTTGTATGCTTATTTTTATCTTGAAGTTATGTTACCTTTTTTTGGCATTAAAGGATTAGCATTGAACATTACTATTACTGAAATTGCTCAAACAGTTGGTATCTATTTAGGAATACCATTTCTGTTAGCAATAACAAGTCGTTATGCTATTAAGAAATATATGGGTGACAAATGGTTCAATCAGCGATTTATTCCATTTGTTTCTCCCATTACTTTGATAGCCTTATTGTTTACTATTGTAGTCATGTTTAGTTTGAAAGGTGAAATGATAGTTGATTTACCGCTTGATGCGCTTCGAATTGCCTTACCTCTAGTTATTTTCTTTGCCATCATGTTTACATTGATGTTTTTTGTAAGTAAAAAAATAGGCGCTAATTACCGTGATGCCGTTGCACTTTCTTTCACTGCTTCTGGAAATAATTTTGAACTAGCCATAGCCGTTTCTATAGGTGTTTTTGGTATCAACAGCGGACAAGCTTTTGCCGGAGTAATAGGCCCTTTAGTCGAAGTCCCAGCTTTAATAGCATTAGTAAATGTGGCATTTTGGTGGAGGAAGAAGTATTATAACTCGACCCAAAAGTAGTCTGAGGCTCTCGAAAGCTACTCATTATTTTAAAATATTTTATTTATATTTGTATTCCAAATTCATGAAACATGAACTACAAAATATCATTTCAGGAAAGAGCCAAGTTAGGCATGGTGATGCTATCCAAACAGTTGCCAGTTACCTTAGAAGAAGCAAGAGCGCAAGCGGAAAGACTTCAGAAAGTAAGCAAATCAAAAATCAAGAAACAACGCATCTAAAAACATTTTGTAATACCAACCATTTTTGGGTAGATGACATTGATATTTCTACCTTTGTATCTTCTGGTGCTGAACAAAAAGTATATCTACAGAATGAATTTAAAGTAATAAAGCTAAACGATGCTATTTATTACGCAACTTGGGAAGACTATTTAAACAATTTACTTCTTAATAATTTTTTCTTCCCCGATACAGCATATCAATTAATCGGTTTTTACGAAAATAATACAGCATTGTATGCAGTTGTTGAGCAGACATTTATAAAATCTGATGGTGTCACTGAATTAGAAAACGTGAAACAATTCTTAGCAGCAAATGGATTCATTAACAAGAAAAATAACGATTATTTCCATCCAAAAATAGGTATTATTCTTGAAGATTTACACGATGAAAATGTACTTACATTTCAAGGAAATTTATTTTTTATAGACACTGTATTTTATCTTACAGAACAATTTTATTTGTAATTTCATAGATATGAACATTTGCGGGTGTGATTGGACCATTAGTCGAAGTTCCCGCTTTAATAGCTTTAGTTAATGTGGCATTTTGGTGGAGGAAGAAATATTATTCACCAAAGCAATAATAGCCACTTAATAAAATCGATTTTAAGCAAAAATTAACAAATCATAAAAAATAGCCTAAATAATTATTTCTATCTTTGTTAGAGTAAAAACCAAATCATAAAATTAATAGATATGAAAAAAGTAATTGCAATAGTGGCATTGGCTTTCTTTACAGTAAGCATGAACGCTCAAGAAGCCAAACAAGAGAAAAAAGAAATGACTTGTTCTACAAAACATGCTAAAATGTCTGCTGATGAAGTCGCTAAATGTAAAGCCAAATGCAAAGCAGAAGGTAAAAAATGTGATGCTAAAGCTGAAAAAGCATCTGGAAAAAAATGTTGTGCTAAAGCATAATAATTAGGATACACTACAAAAAAGCCTCTAATTAAAGAGGCTTTTTTTATTTCACTCGAATACTCCATTCAAAATCCATTTCTGAAACTTGAACGCCCTGTTCATTCATTCCAATGGATTTCATCCAAAAGGTTTGTCCCTCGCCAGTTGCTATTGTTTTTTGAATAGCTTCCTCAATCAAATGCCCATCGTTACATGTAAATGTAATTCGGCCTGTGGCCTTTTTAGTAAAGTTACCTTTGTTATTAGCTACCAACATTGATATTTTTCTTCCGCTCTTTTGAATATGATACATCACCAAAGCGCCTGTACTCAACTCAGCTCCCATTGCTTGGACTGCAAAATACATCGATTGAAAAGGATTTTGATTGATCCAACGGTGTTTTACTGAAACTATACATTCAGTAACATCAATAGTTTTTACACGGACTCCACAAATAAAAGCAGACGGTAATTTGAAAAATAAAAATTGATTCAGTTTTGAAGCCGTAATTGTCATAATAACTAATTTTTAGTAAAAGTAGTAAATTGAATTCAATAAGTCCTAATCTTAATAAATTGGAAAAAGGGTAAGAAACACAAGGGCAGTTAGTAAAAGTACCATTTTTAAAATGTTAATATTTTGTTAATATTTACTACTATGTAAAACAAGATACTGTTTTTAAGATATATATTTGCATAAGAAATTACTATATAAAATTATTATGCTAACAAATACAGAAAAAAATTGGGCTACATTAACACATATAGGAGCCTTTGGTCAATATCTTTTCCCATTAGGAAATTTTATAATTCCAATTATTATTTGGAGTTCAAAAAAAAATGAATCGGAGTTTATTGATAACAACGGTAAACAATGTATTAATTTTCAGTTGAGTGTATTTTTATATTCTTTGATTTTAGGCGCCATATTTGTCCCAGCCTTTTTTATTACTTTTTTAAGTCATATCACTTTTAATGAATTGATTCACGACAGACATTTTATTATTCAGGATTTGAATTTTTCAGAAAATGTTGGATTAATAACTACTGGAGCAATTGCTATATTCTTTTTAGTTTGTCTCAAAATAGCTGAATTTTTCTTGATCATTCAAGCAGCAGTTAAAACAGCTAATGGAGAACGATACAGTTATCCTTTAACCCTGAAGTTCATGAAATAACATAACCCTAGCCCTGATTAAAATGAAAATCCTTTTTATGTAGCAAAGCGAAATAAAAAGATTGTAATGGAAAGCAGGAAACAGCTCATAAATAAAAAATAAATAAAAATGAATATAGAAAACACAAAAGCCCAAATGCGTAAAGGGGTTCTCGAGTTTTGCATACTCTCGGTTTTAAAAGAGAAATATGCCTACACCTCAGAGATTTTAGACACCTTAAAAAACGCAAAATTATTAGTGGTAGAGGGTACGATTTATCCGTTGTTGACCCGATTGAAAAACGATGGTTTATTAGACTATCGTTGGGAAGAATCGACATCTGGACCACCTAGAAAATATTATGGTTTGACTGAAGACGGACAAACTTTTTTAACTGAATTACACGGCACTTGGATGGAATTATCGAATGCTGTAAACTTAATTACCAATCAAAACGAATAGTCATGAATAAAACTGTAACCATAAATTTAGGCGGAATTGTATTCCATATTGACGAAGATGCGTACCAAAAATTATCCCGCTATTTTGACGCAATCAAACGCTCATTAAACAATTCGTCTGGACAAGATGAGATTATTAAAGACATTGAAATGCGAATTTCAGAATTGCTTAGTGAAAAATTAGTTTCAGACAAACACGTAATTGGTTTGAAAGAAATTGACGAGGTGATTGCCGTAATGGGCCAGCCTGAAGATTACATAATTGAAGATGACTCAAAAAACGAATCGGCTTATCAAGCATACAAAAAGTCTAAAAAATTATACCGTGACAAGGACAAAGGAATGATTGGTGGTGTTGCTGCTGGTTTAAGCCATTATTTGGGCATTGATGTAGTATGGATTCGTGTATTATTATTGTTATTTTTCTTTGGTTTCGGAACAGGGATTTTAGCTTATATCATTTTGTGGATTGCTACTCCTGAAGCGATTACTACTACTGAGAAACTAGAGATGACAGGTGAACCAGTTACGATCTCAAGCATTGAGAAAAAAGTACGTGAGGAATTTGACTCAGTTTCTGAGAAATTTAAAAATGTAGATTACGATAAATACGGCAATCAAATCAAAACGGGAGCAGAGCGATTTGGTAATACATTGAGTGAAATAATTACTACTATTTTTAAAGTCTTTGCTAAATTTTTAGGGGTAATTCTAATCATTTCGGGGTTTACTATTTTGTTCTTTTTATTTGTTGGAATTTTTACCTTAGGAACTGGTTTTTTTATTGAATTTCCTTGGCAAGAATTTGTAAATGCAGGCAACTTTACAGATTATCCTATTTGGGCTTTTGGATTATTGATGTTTTTTGCAGTGGGTGTACCGTTCTTTTTCATGACTCTTTTAGGATTTAGATTGTTATCGCCCAATATGAAATCAATAGGAAGTATCGCTAAATATACCCTACTGGCTTTATGGATTATTGCTATTGCAATTCTGATTTCGATTGGTATTCAACAAGCTTCAGAAGTAGCTTATGAGGGAAAGACAGTTCAAAAAGAAACTTTAAATCTAACTCCTACTGACACTCTTGAAATTAAATTCAGATATAACGAATACTATACTAAAGACATTAATGATAATGATAATTTTAGATTCGTTCAAGATGCCGGAAACAATCAATTGATATATTCCAACAACATTAGCTTTGAAATTTTAAAAACTGATGAAAAACTGGCATTCATTCAAGTTGAAAGAACCGCTCGAGGAAAATCATTTCAAGAGGCTAAAAAACGTGCAGAAAAAATTCAATTTGGATACAAATTAGAAGGAAATCAATTAATTTTAGACAATTATTTATTATCCTCTGTTGCTGAAAAATTTAGAGACCAAGAGGTTATTATTTACATCTATTTACCAGAAGCTACTGTTTTTAAAGTAGACGAGTCAGCACAGCATTATGATGAATCAGATAATGATTTTTTCAATTTACATTATAGCGATGACAACTATATATACAAAGTAAATAACAGTCAAGTCAAATGTTTGAATTGTCCAGAAGACGAAAATGAATACAATGACGTTGATATGAATATTACTGAAGACATTTCTGATAATGATACAGTTGTAACCACTACTGTAAAAGTCAATGGAGAGGTAGTTACAGTGAAACAAAGCTCAAAAAAAGGATTGAAAGTAAACGAAAACGGTATAATTATAAAAGAATAACACCATGATAAAGATCATTACTTGGATTACCAAAATTATCATTACTGTCATAACTGCACTCTTTTTTAGCTCGTGCCATTTTGATTATAATTCTATAAAAGGGAGCGGCACAGTAAAAACAGAACTATTTCGGAAAAATTTACTGGAGTAGATGTTAGTAGTGCTATTGAAGTAACTATTGAACAGGCAGATAAAACCGAAGTGATTGTAGAAGCGGATGATAATTTGCTAAATACAATCAAAACAGAAGTGAAAAACGGAAAGTTGGTTATCTCAAATGAGTCATATGTTAACATTAGAAACGGTGTTCGAAAAGTAACCGTTACAATGCCAACCATTGATTATTTAGAGTCTTCTAGCGCTTCTTCTATAACAAGTAGAAATACCATTAAAGGAAACCAACTTTTCATCAAGACTTCCAGTGCTGGTTCGGCAAAACTAGACATAGAAATGGAAGCAGTAACTAGTAAATCTAGTAGTGGAAGCAGTATTGAATTGAAAGGTTTGGCCATGCAATTAGATAGTCAAGCGTCAAGTGGAAGTACAACTAAATGCTTTAAACTAATGACTAATTCAGTAGTTGCAGACGCATCCAGTGGCTCGTCAATTAATGTGCATCCCATTGTAAGTTTAAAAGCTGAGGCGTCTAGTGGGGCTTCAATAAGATACAATTCAGTTCCAAAAACATTTCAAAAAAATTCAAGTTCAGGCGGAAGTGTAGAACAAGATTAATTTCAATCTATCTAATAAATAAGAAAAATCATTCATGCTGAATGATTTTTCTTATTTTTGTTTAAAACTGATACATCATGAAGTCAAAAATCTATCTTGCAATTTTAACATTACTATTTTCAACAACAGCTTTATTTTCTCAAAAAGCTGAAAAAATAAAAGGGTCTGGTATTCTCAAAATCGCAGAGAAAGAGATCCAATCATTTACTTCAATTGAAGTAGAAGATAATGTTGAAATTAATTTGGAAAAGGGCGAAACTTCTGGAATTAAAATTGAAGCAGATGATAATTTACACGACGTAATCAATGTAGCTGTTCAAAATAATGTTTTAATTATTTCGACGTCAAAAGAGGCCCACGGCTTTAAAAAACTTTTGGTAAGAATTATGTACTCAAAAGATTTAAACTTAGTTACTGCAAAGGACGAATCTATTGTTAATGCTATACAAGAAATTGTATTGGATAATATTACATTCAAATCACTAAATAAATCGAAACTTTTTTTGAATATCAATGCAAGCAACTTCGGTCTCCAAGCAGACGATAAATCTAAAATAGAACTTAACCTTAAAAGCGAAACTGCTTTTGTCGAATTAAGTAAAAACAGTTCACTAAAAGCATTGATTAATAGTGCCGAATTAAAATGTGATTTGTACCAAAAAGCAACTGCCAATATTGAAGGAGATTCGGATAACACTATTACCCGTATTGATAATTTTGCTGAGTTGAATGCTAAGAATTTCAACATAAAAAAATTAGATCTGACAATTGAAGGTAAAGCAAGTTGTAGTGTTTTTGCAGAGAGCAGTTGTACTATAGAAGCTACTAACAATGCAGAAATTAATTTGTACGGAAATCCCACAATTACTATACGAAAATTGTCTGGAGAAGCCAAATTATTTAAAAAACTCCCTCCGAAAAAATAAATAACGATATAAAAAAAGTCCCGTAATCGGGACTTTTTTTTATTACTGAAAGCTTCTATTAATGACCTTTAGCTGCCAAATAGCGTTCTGCATCTAAAGCCGCCATACAACCTGTACCCGCAGCTGTAATTGCTTGACGATATACATGATCTGCAGCATCACCCGCAACAAAAACTCCTGCTACATTTGTTTTTGATGTGCCTGGAGTATTCATAATATAACCTGTTTCATCTAAAGTGATGTAGTCTTTAAATATACCTGTATTGGGTTGGTGACCAATAGCTACAAAGAAACCCGTTGCTGGAATTTCAAAAACTTCGTCAGTGGTTTTGTTTTTTGCTTTAACACCTGTTACCACTTGTTCGTCTCCCAACACTTCTACTGTATCGTGATTCATTAAAATCGTAATGTTTTCAGTAGCGCGAACACGCTCCTCCATAATTTTAGAAGCTCTAAACTTTTCACTTCGCACCAACATGGTTACTTTTTTACATAATTTAGATAAATAATGCGCTTCTTCGCAAGCTGAATCTCCTGCACCAACAATCACAACTTCTTGATTTCTATAGAAAAATCCATCACAAACTGCACATGCAGAAACACCACCTCCCATTTTTAAATAATGTTGCTCCGATGGCAATCCTAAATATTTTGCAGTTGCTCCAGTTGAAATAATTACAGTCTCACAGTGCAATTCAATACTATCATTAATCCAAACTTTATGAACCGGTCCTGAAAAATCTACCTTAGTAGCCCATCCATCACGAATATCAGCGCCAAAACGTTGTGCCTGAGCTTGCAACTGCACCATCATCTCTGGCCCTGTTACACCATCAACATAACCTGGGAAATTTTCTACTTCATTAGTTGTAGTTAATTGTCCTCCTGGCTGCATTCCTTGGTACAAAATCGGATTCATATTGGCTCTTGCAGCATAAATTGCAGCGGTGTAACCTGCTGGTCCAGAACCTATAATAAGGCATTTAATTTTTTCTATTGTATCTGACATAGTAGTACTTATTTGTATATTTTTTTAAAGATAACAAAGGTAGTTTTTAAATAAAAACAGCAAACAAAAAAACATCATTTTTAGTTATTTAAAAATAATCATTACCTATTTTTGGTTTTGACTTGGTAAAATAAAAATTAATTCTATATTTGCACTCGCGTTACGGGGTGTAGCGTAGCCCGGTTATCGCGCCTGCTTTGGGAGCAGGAGGCCGCAGGTTCGAATCCTGCCACCCCGACAAAATCCTTTTTGCTTAGCAAAAGGGATTTTTTAATTTTAACCATTTTCTATTTTATTTAAAACCACTAATCTCCAAAAAAGAGTTCAATTAATTCAAAAACATCCTTTTTAACATAGTCAAACAGCAACAAATCAAGCGGTAACAAATGTTAACAAAATAGATTTTCAGAAACGAGAATTAATTGTATTTTTACCATTCTAAATCTGAAAAAATAAATGGGTAAAATCATTGCTATTGCCAATCAAAAAGGAGGAGTTGGAAAGACCACTACATCTGTGAATCTTGCCGCCTCTTTAGGTGTTCTAGAAAAAAAAGTATTATTAATTGACGCTGACCCTCAAGCTAATGCCACTTCGGGATTGGGAATTGATGTCGAATCGGTAGAAATTGGTACTTACCAAATTTTAGAGCATAGCCATACGCCAAAAGAAGCCATCATTAGCTGTTCGGCTCCGAATGTAGATGTAATCCCTGCCCACATTGACTTGGTTGCCATCGAAATTGAATTGGTAGACAAAGAAAATAGAGAGTATATGCTTAAACAGGCATTACAAAGCATAAAAGATGATTATGATTTCATCATAATTGATTGCGCACCCTCTCTTGGTTTATTAACATTGAACGCACTTACTGCTTCAGATTCTGTTATTATTCCTATTCAATGCGAATATTTCGCATTAGAAGGTTTAGGAAAACTTTTAAATACGATCAAAAGTATTCAAAAAATTCACAATCCTGATTTAGATATTGAAGGGTTATTATTGACCATGTTTGATTCTCGTTTGCGTTTATCTAACCAAGTGGTTGAAGAAGTTCAAAAACATTTTAACGATATGGTTTTTGAAACTATCATCCAAAGAAATATTAAATTAAGTGAAGCGCCAAGTTTTGGCGAAAGCATTATAAATTACGACGCTACAAGTAAAGGAGCAACCAATTACTTGCATTTAGCTCAAGAAGTAATTCAAAAAAATAGCAACTAATTGTATGGCAAAAGCAATAAAAAAACAAGCTTTAGGAAGAGGATTATCTGCATTATTAAAAGATCCAGAAAACGACATTAAATCAGTACATGATAAAAATGCAGATAAAGTCGTTGGGAACATTATTGAGTTAGAAATTGATGCAATAGAGATCAATCCCTTTCAACCTAGAAGCAATTTTAACGAAGAATCATTAAAAGAATTAGCTACTTCTATCAAGGAATTAGGGGTAATTCAACCTATAACTGTTCGTAAATTAGACTTTAATAAATACCAATTAATTTCTGGAGAACGTCGATTGCGTGCTTCCACATTAGTCGGTTTAAAAACAGTTCCTGCTTACATCCGAATTGCTAATGACAATGAATCATTGGTTATGGCTTTGGTTGAAAACATCCAACGTCACGACTTAGATCCTATTGAAATTGCGCTTTCGTACCAACGTTTGATGGATGAAATTGAATTGACACAAGAGCAGATGAGTGAACGTGTAGGCAAAAAACGTTCTACGATTGCTAATTACTTGCGTTTATTGAAATTAGATCCTATTATTCAAACAGGTATCAGAGACGGGTTCATCAGTATGGGGCATGGTCGTGCCATCATTAACATTGAAGACTTGGACGTCCAAACTGAGATTTACCAAAAAATAGTAAGTCAAAATTTATCTGTTCGTGATACTGAAGCTTTGGTAAAAAATTACCAAGAAAGTTTAAAACCAAAAACAGCTACTAAAGTAAAATCATCGTCTTTCGAAGTGGCTCCTGCAGAGCAAAAGAAATTTACAGACTATTTTGGAACTAAAGTGGATATCAAAGTTGCTGGAAATGGCAAAGGTAAAATCACTATTCCGTTCCACTCTGAAGAAGACTTTAACAGAATTATCAAACTAATCAAAGGATAGTGCATAAAACTTTTTTCATAGCTATTTTCTTTTTGTTTTTGGGAAAACCCTTCGTTTTTGCACAAGACAAAACTACTCCTAAAAAAGCAGTAAAAGATAGCTTGAAATCTATTAACATTGACCCATTAACACCTGCAAAAGCAGCTTTTTATTCGGCTGTATTACCAGGTTTAGGTCAAGCTTACAATAAAAAATATTGGAAGATCCCTTTGGTTTATGGAGCAATTGGAACAAGTCTTTATTTTTATATTGATAGTAACAAAAAATACCACCAATATCGAGATGCATACAAACGAAGATTAGAAGGATACAATGATGATAAATTCAATTATCTTGATACTAACCGACTAATTACAGCACAAAAATTCTACCAACGCAATCGTGATTTATCAGCACTATTTGTTGTTGGTTTTTATGCTTTAAACATTATCGATGCCAATGTAGATGCTGCTTTAATCCAATTCAATGTCAACGAGAATTTATCGGTAAATCCGATACTATATCCTGATGCTGTAACATTTAAAGCAAATGTAGGACTAACTCTTAATTATAATTTTTAGAATGAAGTAATTCATTTCTAAATGACTTTAATAAATAACAAAAATGAAAATTGCGCTTTTAGGATACGGTAAAATGGGAAAAGTAATCGAACGTATTGCTTTAGAGAGAGGGCATGAAATTGTCTTGAAAAAAGACGAAAACAATACCTATGATGGTCTTGTTAATGCTGATGTTGCAATTGACTTTAGCGTGCCCATGGCAGCTGTAGAGAATATTTCTAGTTGTTTTCAAGCCAATGTCCCTGTGGTTTCTGGAACAACGGGTTGGTTAGAACGCTATGACGAAATTATAGCGCTTTGCAACGAAAAAAAGGGAGGTTTTATTTCTAGTTCTAATTTCAGCTTAGGTGTCAACTTATTTTTTGAATTAAACGATTATTTGGCTAAAATAATGGCGCCATACAATTCGTATTCTGTTGCCATGGAAGAAATTCATCACACTCAAAAATTAGACGCTCCAAGCGGAACTGCAATATCTCTAGCAAATGGAGTTATTGAAAATAGTAATTACACTAAATGGACATTAGAAAAGCCCGCTGCTAATGAAATTCAAATTGAAGCATTACGAGTTGCAGATGTTCCCGGTACTCATACCGTGACGTATAATTCTAATGTAGATAGCATCGAAATCAAACATACTGCACATAACCGTGAGGGCTTTGCACTAGGTGCTGTTATTGCAGCAGAATGGTTAGCTGGAAAACAGGGAGTATTTACAATGAAAGACGTTTTAAATTTTAAATAATTGATTCAATTTTTTTATAGACTTTAATTTTAAAAGATATAATTATGACACTATCACAATGGTTTATTTTTTTCATAATTGTACAGCTTGTACACTTCATAGGAACTTGGAAATTATACGTAAGTGCAGGTAGAAAAAGTTGGGAAGCTGCAATTCCAGTATACAATGCAATAGTACTTTTAAAAATTATTGGCCGACCAACATGGTGGACAGTATTACTTTTTTTGCCGATTATCAACTTGATTATATTTCCTGTAATATGGGTAGAAACTTTAAGCTGTTTTGGTAAAAATACAACCAAAGATAAAGTGTTAGCTGTTGCTACTTTTGGTTTGTACATTGCCTATGTCAACTATACCCAAAAACTAAACTATGTTGCCGATAGAAGTAATGAACCTGTCAACAAAACTGCTGACACTATTAGCTCATTGCTTTTTGCTATTGTGGTAGCTACTTTTGTACATACGTATTTCATACAACCTTTTACCATTCCAACTTCATCCTTAGAGAAATCATTGTTGGTGGGTGACTTTTTGTTTGTAAGCAAAGTCAACTATGGCGCAAGAACGCCTATGACTACTGTAGCGCTTCCAATGGTTCACGATACCATTCCTTTGACAAAAAAGAAATCTTACCTTACCTGGCCTGAATTACCCTATTTTAGACTACCAGGTTTTCAAAATATTGAACGAAATGATATCGTAGTTTTCAACTGGCCTATCGATACTGTTTACAAATTTAGAGATCAATCTGGATTGAGAGTAGACAAACCAATCGATAAAAAATCAAATTACGTAAAACGTTGTGTAGGAGTTCCTGGAGATCAATTAGAAATCAAAGACGGCATTATTTTCGTAAACGGAAAAGAATTGATTTTACCCGAAAGAGCAAGACCTCAATTTTCATATAAAATTGCACTAGATGGCAAAACACCTATAGATTTCGAATACTTATTAAATGACATGGACATCACTGATGGTGCTGGTTTTATGGATGCCGAAAAAAGAGATACATTGTTCATCGCCGCTTTGACTGCTACTAATGCTGAGAGATTGCAACATATTCCCGGAATAACTGGTGTACAAAAAATCATTTCAAAAGAAGTTGAACCAGGAATTTTTCCGCATATCAACAAATGGAATCGTGATAATTTTGGTCCAATTTACATTCCTCAACAAGGAAAAACTGTACCATTAAATTTAGAAACTTTGCCTTTCTATAAAGCTATTATTACCGACTACGAAAAAAACATATTACAAGTAACTGGTTCTGAAATCCGAATCAATGGAAAAATTGCTACTTCCTATACTTTCCAACAAAATTATTATTGGATGATGGGGGACAATCGACATAATTCTGAAGATAGTCGCTATTGGGGATATGTACCAGAAAACCACGTTGTTGGTAAACCAACATTCATTTGGATGAGTTATGATTCGAATGGCAAAGGGTTGAAAAAAATTCGTTGGGACCGATTATTTACTACTGTTAGTGGAGAAGGGCAACCCCAATCGTATTTTAAATTTTTCCTATTCGCTCTAGTTGCCTATTTTATTGGAGAATATTTTTGGAAGAAAAAGAAATCAGTATAAACAATTGATCCATGTGAAAATGTAACGATTAATCCATTCTTACATTTTCACATTTTTACATTAAAAATTGCTCCATTTTTCATGAACATTCTTATTCATCCCACCTACTTCCCTTCTATCAGTCATTTTGCGGCTATTGTTCAAGCTGAAAAAATCACATTCGAAATGGAAGATAATTTTCAGAAACAAACCAATCGTAACCGAACCTATATTTACAGTCCTAACGGAATTCAGCTATTGAATATCCCTGTAAAACATTCTAAAATAGCCCATCAAAAAACAAAAGATATTCAGATTGAAAATGATTTTGATTGGCAAAAACAACATTTCAAATCCTTAGAAGCAGCCTATAGAAGTTCACCTTTCTTTGAATATTTTGAAGACGATTTACTCCCAATATTTGAGAAAAAACATAACTTTTTAATGGACTTGAATCTTGAAGTGTTTGATTTGATAACGCGATGCCTTCGCATGAAAATAGAATATACAAAGACTACTGAATATTTACACGAAATTAACTCCAACGAAATAACTGATTTTCGCTTTTTGGCAAACGGAAAAAAAGACCTTTCTCAATTTGAAAGCTATACGCAGGTATTTGATGATAAATTCGGTTTTATCAACAATCTTAGTGTGTTGGATTTGGTTTTTAATGAAGGGAAGTTTGCTTTGGATTATTTGAAATCGCAACAGCTGATTATAAAATAGTTATTCAAAAGAGAGTTTTGCCATAATAGGAAAATGGTCTGAATTTTCAAAGTTAGAAAAGCTTTCAAACCTTTTGACTTTCATCTTTTCATCGGCAAAAATATAATCAATACGCGCAGGATAGTATTTGAACTTATAAGTAGCTCCAAAGCCTTTTCCTGCTTCTTCAAAACTATCTCTTAATTTCCCCTTAATGTTGCGATATACATATGAAAATGCACTGTTATTCATATCACCACAAATAATTAAGGGATATTGACAATCGTTTTTATGCTCTTTAAATAATTCCGCTTGTTGCTGTTGTTGCTTGAAAGCCTTGCTAATTCGATTAAACAATTTTTGCGATTTACTTTGATTGATCACATTAATATCATCGTTAATCTCAGTAACGTCGGGTGAAATTTTTATAGATTGCAAATGCATATTGTACACCCGGATCGTCTCTTTTCCTTTCTTAATATCGGCAAAAATTACGTTGTTATTTGAATTTGGAAAAACGATATTTCCCTCATTGATGATGGGGAATTTAGAAAAAATAGCCTGACCCGTTTTAATTTGGTCTCCCCCCATTACAATATATTTGTGTGGATAGACCTTCAAATCTACATCCGCTGAAGTAGAATATTCTTGAATACACAAGATATCCGGATTTTTATCATTGATAAAACTTACTATTTGAGAAGGAACATCGTCTCTATCAATCCATTTAAAAAGATTAATCAAGCGAACATTATAACTCATCACCGTGAAATCTTTTTCGCTTTCCGGAAATTCTTTGGTAGAAAACTTATAGAATTTGTTAATGAAAGTAATTCCCATTAACAGTACCAAACCAGATAAAATCATTCGCTTTTTGAATTGGACTCCCCAATAGAAAAAGAACAAGGCATTAAAAACAAAAAACAAAGGCATAAACAATGTCAAAACCGACAATAACGGAAAAGCTTTAGGGGCTAAAAAAGGCAGCAAATAAGCGCTGAAAGTCACTACAGTCAGAACTATATTCAAAAGAAACATACCTTTATTGAACCACGAAAGATTTTTCATCTTTTATCTTGTTTCGAAAATTATTTACCTGCTTTGAACAGAAATTCTTTTTCATCTTGGGTCAAACAATCGTAACCTGATTGACTGATTTTATCCAAAATCTCGTCTATTTGCTGTTGGGTTTTATCCTTTACAACAATTCTTGAACTCGGTTTTGGTGCCGATTTGGGGTAATTTTTATGTACTTTTCTAAAAGGGGCGCGTCTAGATTTTTTAAATGGGTTATTTAAAATGCGACTTAAATCAATTCCATTTTGGAGCAATTTAATAAAAATAAATCCAAAAAAGGCACCCGCAAGATGTGCAATATGTCCGCCGGTATTTTCAATTCGAAATTGCATGAAGTCCAATACTAAAATCACTGCGGTAATATGCCATAATTTAACGTTACCAAAAAACAATAATCGAACATGCATCAAAGGACGATAAGTCGTTGTAGCCACTAAGATCGCCATAATAGCACCCGAAGCTCCTACCATAGCCGAACTCAACTGTAAAAAATAATAGCCTATCACAAAAGCAACACCAGAGAACAAGGCACTTAATAAATACAATCCTAAAAATTGCTTGGAATTAAAAAAGGTCAAAAAAAGCATACTGGAGAAATGCAAAACCATCATATTAAAAAACAAATGTCCAAACCCATGATGAAAAAAAGCATAGCCAATTAAAGTCCATGGTTTTGAAATCAATACGCTAAGATCTGAAGACAATGCTATCCAATTGGGGAAATTGAAAATACCCAACTGAAACTGATAGAAAAACAACAATGAAACGAGAAAACACAACACATTCCAAAAGATAAGCCTAAAGGCTACTCCTCCAAATTGATATTGCATTTTTAAATCGTCTAGTATACTACTCATGTATTTTTCTATTTATAAATGGGGTAAAACTAATTCCATCGATTGGAATTGAACTGATTTTTTTTCCAATACCACATAATAAGAAAACCAAATAAAGCACCTCCTACGTGAGCAAAATGTGCAATTCCACCACCACCAAAGATTGATTTTCCTGAAATCCCTAAATACAAATCAACTAATACCAATCCCGGTACAAAATACTTCGCTTTAATTGGAATGGGAATAAACATTAATCCTAATTCGGCATTAGGAAACATGAATGCAAAAGCTACAATGATACCATATATCGCTCCCGATGCACCTACAGCAGTTCCTAAATAGGCACTAGTAAAATTCTGAAATTGAGTAACTGTCAATAGTTCTTGCCAACGTGTATCTATCTTACCTTCATTCAGCAATTGTAAAATTTCTGATTTCGAAAAACCATTAGAAATCAAAGCATCAATTCCTTCCTGAAAATGAAAATAATTTACACCTGTATGTACTAAAGCCGAACCTAATCCACAAGAAATATAAAAAAACAAAAACTTTTTACCTCCCCAAAATTGTTCCAAAGCAGACCCAAACGAATACAAAGCAAACATATTGAATAAAATATGCATGAATCCGCCGTGCATGAACATATAGGTAATAGGTTGCCAAGGCATGAAATCGCTATTTTCAGGAAAAAATAAGGCTAGATATTGATACGCAGGACCTGAAACCAATTGAGTACCAATAAAAAACAAAATATTAATTATAATTAACTGTTTAACAGTCTCCGTTACATTTCTCATAGGGCAAATTTTTTATCTATATCTTCTACTCGCATTGTAATGAAAGTGGGTTTTTGAAAAGGGGAAACATTAGGTTCCTTACAGGCAAACAATCCGTTGACTAAGTTTTCTTGTTCTTTTTCGGTCAAATAACTTCCTGTTTTAACCGCCAAACTTTTTGCCATAGATTTTGCAATTGTATCGTTTTGGCTGAAACTGCTTTCCGGAATTCCGTCCTGCAGATCACTCAACAATTGTTCCAAAACCAAGGAAACTTCACTTTCGGTAATATTCACTGGAATACCCGAAATAACCACATGATCTTTTTGAGTTTCCTCAAAAACAAATCCGGTATTCATTAATGACAATTGCAATTCGGCAATTAACTCCATCTCATTCTTTGAAAAATACAAATTCAAAGGAAATAATAATTGCTGACTCGACGCTTGGTATACCGTCATATTCACTAAGAATTGTTCGTACAAAACACGCTGATGCGCGCGTTGTTGATCGACAATCACCATCCCAGATTTAATTGGCGAAACAATGTATTTTTTATGAATTTGGTAGGTTCTATGTACTGTTGGCTCAGCATCTTCCAAATCAAACAAAGAAGAAGTAACTTCTTCATTTTCAAAATTAAAATTACTGGAGGCCGAAAAGGTATCGGTCTCTTGTTTTAATCCCACATACAAGCCTTCCCAACTCGAAGCAATTTCTGTCTTTTTATAATTGGAACCAGAACTCGAATAGGATTTTGTAGGTTGCCCTTCTGCAAAAGGGTTAAAATTAGCATCAACTTGAACCGTTGGCATGGCACCTTCCAAATCTTTATAATGGTAGGGAGTATCTAAATTAGCATCACGATCAAAATCCAATATTGGAGCAACATTAAATTGTCCTAAACTGTGTTTGATAGCGGCTCTTAAAATAGCATATAAGGCTTGTTCATCATCAAACTTGATCTCCGTCTTAGTAGGATGAATGTTGATATCAATTGTATGTGGTGGCACCGATAGAAATAAGAAATAACTCGGCTGCGCTCCATCTTTTAGAATTCCGTCATAAGCCGCCATAACAGCATGGTGCAAATACCCACTTTTAATATATCGGTCATTCACAAAGAAGAATTGTTCTCCCCTATTCTTTTTGGCAAATACAGGTTTGCTAACAAATCCTTGAATTTGAACAATTTCTGTTTCTTCTTGAACAGGAACTAATTTCTCATTGGTTTTACCCGAAAAAATAGCCACAATTCGCTGTCTAAAATTTGATTGAGGCAAATTGAACATTTCACTTCCATTGTGGTAAAACGTAAAATGAATGTTGGGATGTGCCAATGCCACTCGTTGAAATTCGTCAATAACATGACGGTATTCCACAATATCCGATTTTAAGAAATTGCGTCGAGCTGGAATATTATAAAATAGATTTTTAACTGCAAACGAAGTTCCTTTAGGCAAAACCGCCACTTCTTGAGAAACAAATTTACTCCCCTCAATAATGAGATGTGTTCCTAATTCTTCTTGATCTTGCTTGGTTTTCATCTCCACATGAGCAATCGCCGCAATGGAGGCTAAAGCTTCTCCACGAAATCCTTTGGTGTGCAATGAAAATAAATCTTCCGCCTGACGAATTTTAGAAGTAGCATGACGTTCAAAACACAAACGCGCATCAGTTACACTCATCCCTACTCCATTATCAATCACCTGAATTAAGGATTTTCCTGCATCTTTGATGATTAATTTGATATCTGTTGCCTTAGCGTCAACTGCATTTTCCAATAGCTCTTTCACCACCGAAGCAGGTCGTTGCACCACTTCACCAGCAGCAATTTGATTGGCAACATGATCAGGAAGCAATTGAATAATACTCGACATCAAAAAGGTTTTAATTGTTGGGGTTAATTTGTGGTTGTACCGCAAAGCACAAATTTAAGGAATTTATACTTGGTTTTAAAACATCCATAATTACAAAAAAAAGAAAAACCTATACTACTTACTCATAGTATAGGTTTGTTATGATAAATCCTTTTAACTATTCTTCTATTTGCAACGGATTGTTTTCAATTTGAAGTGGACTTTGACCTAATAAGTGTTGATTATCAATTTGATGAGACAATGAAGCTTGTTGACGAATAAAGGCCATTTTGATAGCTGCAATTGCTGCTTCTGTACCTTTGTTGCCGTGAATACCTCCACTTCTATCTATAGATTGTTGCATTGTATTGTCTGTCAACACACAAAAAATAACCGGAATATCCGTTTGAACATTCAAATCCTTAATTCCTTGTGTTACACCTTCGCAAACAAAATCAAAATGTTTGGTTTGCCCTTGAATCACACAACCAATTACAATAACCGCATCTACATTTTGTGTTTGCAGCATTTTCTTGGCTCCATATACTAATTCGAAGCTTCCCGGTACATTCCAACGAACTATCTGTTGTGCTGGAACTTGATTTTCAATCAAAGCTGAAAAAGCACCATTATATAAACCTTCGGTAATCGTTTCATTCCATTCTGCCACCACAATTCCAAAACGAAAATTGCGAGCATCTGGAACACTATTTTTATCGTAATCTGACAAATTCTTATTTTCGGTAGCCATAATCAGTTGTTATATTAGGTTTACTGTTAAAGATAAAAATAAAGGTTAGAAATTACAACTAATTAGACAAAATCTAATTGCATTATAATTGCTAACCTAAATTTTATTTTGGTATTTGACTATTGTGCCAATCCAATCAATACATCTACTGAAGCTGCTTCAGGAGTTGCATCATAATTATCTTTAATATCTGTGAAATATTTCAACGCCTCTTCTTTGTTTCCAAGTGCTAAAGCTGTTTTACCTGCTTTTAATAAGAAACGAGGTGTAGTAAAATCATTTTTACTAGACTCAGCTGCTTTAATGTAATTTTCCAAAGCTTCTTTAGGTTGATTTTTCTGAGCATAAGCATCTCCAATTGCACCCTTTGCCAATGCACCTAAAATCATATCCTTAGATTCAAATTTGCTTAAGAAATCAATTGCTTCAGCATATTTACCTGTATTCAAGTAAGCGATACCTGCATAATAGTTAGCCAAGTTACCTGCATCAGTTCCTGAGTATTCGTCAGCAATTTTAATGAATCCAAATTTACCTTCAGAACCATTCAATGATAATTTATACAAAGAGTCACTTGCTACTCCATCAGTTGCTTTTTGAAAATTTTGTTGTGCAACAAACATTTCATTAGCTGCTTCTTCTTCCTTAGGTGTTGCAATAAATTTTTCAAATGCTAAATACCCAACAGTTACCAAAGCGATTGCAGCAACAAAACCAATAATTACTTTTTGATTTTTAGCAACAAAATCTTCAGTTTTCGAAGCGGTTTCATCTAATTTTGAAAAAACACCAGCAGTAGTACTGTCTTTTTCATCAATTTGAACGTCTTCAATAACTTCTTTTACTTCTTTTTCTTTTGGTGTTTTATATCCTCTTTTATTATAAGTGGCCATTTCTATTAAATTTAGTGAGTGGCAAAAATAAAATTTTTATTCAAATCTAAAAGGCATTTAATGGATAATTTTCAATAATTTGCGCACAGTTAGAAAAAGCGACCTAAATAAGCACTATTCTTCATTCTACTAAGATAAAATGTATTTAAAAAAGATTTCATTATTCAATTATAAGAACTTTTCCGAAGCTAGTTTCGAGTTTGACACCAAAATCAATTGTTTTGTTGGAAAAAACGGAATTGGGAAAACCAATGTATTGGATGCGATCTACCATTTATCCTACGGAAAAAGTTATTTTAACCCTCTTGCAGTGCAGAATATTAAGCATGGCGAAGAGTTTTTCGTAATCGATGCCGAACTCGAAAAAGATAACAGAACCGAACAAATTGTTTGCAGTCTAAAAAAAGGACAAAAAAAAGTCTTAAAACGCAACGGAAAAGTTTACGATAAATTTTCAGACCATATTGGCTTTGTTCCGTTAGTGATAATTTCGCCAGCCGACAGAGACTTAATTATTGAAGGAAGCGAAACGCGTCGCAAATTTATGGATAGCGTTATCTCACAATTGGATTCTGTTTACTTACAACAATTGATTCAATACCAAAAAGTAATCAGTCAGCGCAATGCCTTACTGAAATATTTTGCTCTGAATCATGTGTTTGAAAACGATACTTTATCCATATACAATGAACAACTTAGTGGCTTTGCGCAATCTATTTTTGAAAAAAGAAAGTCGTTTATTCAGGAATTCATTCCTATTTTCAACAAACACCACCAAGCGATAACTGATTCGCAAGAAACCGTTCAACTCGTGTATGAAAGTCATTTATTCGAAAATGATTTAGAAACTTTATTACAAGAGAACATCAATAAAGATCGTGCTTTACAGTACACTAGTGTCGGAATTCACAAAGACGATTTATCGTTTGAAATCGATTCGTATCCTATAAAAAAATTTGGTTCTCAGGGCCAACAAAAATCATTTTTGATTGCTTTAAAATTAGCCCAGTTTGAATTCTTAAAAAAACAAAGTGGCGTAAAACCTATTCTGCTTTTTGATGATATTTTCGATAAATTGGACGAAAGTCGCGTGGCAAAAATTGTAGAAATGGTTAATAGTGACACCTTTGGACAGCTATTTATATCCGACACACATCCTGAACGTACTGAAGCAATTGTAAAATCAACCCATCAGACGTATACAATTTTTAATTTATAGGCCACCTTCTTGAATTAAAATTAAAAAAATGGTACTTTAGCTGACTAATTTTTTTATTTAAATCATGAAATCATTCGCTTCTATTGTATTAGGTTTAGTATCATTTGTTATTGTTTCTTGTAACGGACAATCTTCAAAAAACATCAAAATAATAGATCCAGTATCATTCACTAAAGAAATCGAAAATACTTCTAATGCGCAGATTCTTGATGTAAGAACTCCAGAAGAATTCGCGACTGAACATCTCCAAAAAGCAGAAAACGTCAATTGGTTAAGTGCTGATTTTGCAACAAATACAACAAAATACGACAAATCAAAACCCGTTTTTGTATATTGTAAAAGTGGAAGACGCAGTCATCAAGCAGCTGAAAAACTAGCTCAACTAGGTTTTACAACCATTGTTGAAATGGAGGGAGGTATCGTCAATTGGGCTGCCGAAGGTTTATCAAAACCAACTGAAAAAAGAGTGGGTATTACTCAAAAAGAATTCAATAATTTATTGGAATCTGACAAAAAAATATTAGTAGATTTTTATGCTGAGTGGTGTGCGCCTTGCAAAAAAATGACACCTTATTTGTTGAAAATGGAAAAAGAAATGGCAGATAAAGTAGTCATTATTCGATTGGATGCTGATAAAAACAAAAGCTTACTAGCTGAAATGAAAATTAGCGAATTACCTACGCTACTACTATATGAAAACAAGCAACTGAAATGGCAACATTCAGGCTACATTAACGAAACTGATTTAAGAAAACAATTCTAACACTACGTCAATGCTAACCAAAGAGAGCCTTCAATTTTTAGACGATTTAAAAGCTAATAACAATAGAGATTGGTTTTTAGACAATAAAAAAAGATACGAAACATTCAAAAAAGACTACCAACAACTGGTGGGAAATTTTCTGGATGCAATGAAACCTTTAGATCCTTCTCTTGAATTATTAGAAATAAAAAATTGTACGTTTAGAATCAATCGCGACATTCGTTTTTCAAAAGACAAAACACCCTATAAATCACATGTTGGAGTTTGGCTTTCTTCAGGTAGTAAAGGAAACAATCGTTCGGGTTACTATGTACATATTGAAAGAGACAAAAGCTTTATTGCCGGAGGATTTTATTGCCCTGAAGCTACCGATTTAAAAAAGGTTCGTAAAGAAATTGCTTTTTTCTATGATGATTTGGAAGCAATACTTGAAGAGAAAAACTTCAAAAAAGAGTTTGGCGATTTTGATCGAAACGAATCAAGCGTTTTAAAAAATCCACCTCGTGGATACGAAAAAGACCATCCCGCTATTGAGCTTTTAAAACTAAAAAGCTTTGAAGCCAGTCAAAGATTTGACATTTCAGAAGTCTTGAAAAAAGATTTTGTTGCTACAATGTCTAAAAAATTAATCACTTTAAAACCTTTGAACGATTTTATCAATCGAGCAGTAACTACCGACGAATTTTAATTCTTACTTTTGAGCTTTCAAAAAGCATTTTATTATATGACGCTACACTCTCATTTTTCTCTAAAAAACTACAATACTTTTGGCATTGAAGCCAAAGCAAAACAGTTCGTTGCAGTGCATTCTTTGACAGACTTAAAAACTGTTTTAGTTGAAAATCCAACTGAGAAAAAATTTATTTTAGGTGGTGGAAGTAATATGCTTTTGACCCAAGACATTGACGCCTTAGTGCTTCATATTGATTTAAAGGGCAAAAAAATCATTGATGAAAATGACGATTTTGTATGGGTAGAAAGTCAGGCAGGTGAAAACTGGCACGAATTTGTACTTTGGACCATTGATCAAAATTTTGGAGGATTAGAAAATATGTCGCTAATTCCTGGCAATGTAGGAACTACACCAGTGCAAAATATTGGCGCTTATGGTGCCGAAATCAAAGATCACTTTATTTCTTGTCAAGCAATGGCAATAGCCAATCAAGAAGTAAGAACGTTTCAAAATGAGGAATGTCGTTTTGGTTACCGAGAAAGCATTTTCAAAAACGAAGTCAAAGACCAATACATCATCACTTCAGTAGTTTTTAAATTAACCAAACGCAATCATAAAATAAACACTTCTTATGGTGATATTTTAGGCGAATTAGAGAAAAAAAACATCCAAAAACCAAGTCTGAAAGACGTAAGTAATGCTGTTATTGCAATTCGTCAAAGTAAATTACCCGATCCTAAAGAATTAGGAAATAGTGGCAGTTTCTTTAAAAATCCTATTGTACCCAAATCAGATTTTGAGAAAATTCACCAACAATTTCCTGAAATGAAATACTTTGAAGTTTCAGCTACCGAAGTTAAAGTTCCTGCCGGATGGTTAATTGAACAAGCTGGTTTCAAAGGCAAACGTTTTGGTGATGCCGGAGTTCACAAAAATCAAGCATTGGTCTTGGTGAATTATGGGAATGCTACTGGTCAAGAAATATTGGCCGTTTCAAAAGACATTCAAGAAACTGTTTTTAATACTTTCGGAATTCACATTGAAGCTGAAGTAAATGTGATTTAAGTCAATTACTCCCTCCCATCTTCTATTTTAAATTACTTGAAAGGCATAAAAAATTGCCTCCTATTCATTTCAAATTCGTTTTTGTATTCCTACATTTGCACACGATTAAAAAAGACAATTTCCCCATGCTTATACTTTTATACATTTTTATTGGACTAGCCGTAATTCAATTGGCATACTATCTAGGTGTTTTTGGGCAATTTGCTTTTGCAAAAGCACAACAAATTACACCCAAAAGAATTCCTATTTCGGTAATTGTATGTGCTAAAAATGAAGAAGAAAATGTAGTGAAGTACATTCCGCTTTTAGCTGAACAAAATTATCCTGATTTTGAAATCGTTTTGATAGACGATGCCTCAGGTGACAATACATTAGAAATTTTCGAACAATTTGAAAAACAATATCCAAATGTTCGTTTAGTAAAAGTAGAGAACAACGAAGCCTTTTGGGGTAATAAAAAATACGCATTGACATTAGGAATTAAAGCAGCTAAAAAGGAATACCTTCTTTTCACAGATGCCGATTGTTACCCAACATCAAAAGATTGGATTACTGCTATGAGTTCGCAATTCACCATGCAAAAAACGATTGTTTTAGGATATGGTAAATATGAAAAAATTGCTAACTCATTCTTAAATAAAATCATTCGTTTTGAAAATGTATTGAACACCATTCAATATTTTTCTTGGGCAAAATTAGGCCAACCATATATGGGATTAGGTCGCAATATGGCCTATAAAAGAGAAGAATTTTTCAATGTAAATGGTTTTATCGACCATATGCAAATTCGCACAGGAGATGATGAATTATTCATTAATCAAGCTGCTAACGGGAAAAACACAACCATTGCGTTTACTCCTGAAAGTTTTTCTGTTTCTAAAGCAAAAACCACTTTTTCGGAATTCTTCAATCAAAAAAGAAGACAAATCGCTACTGCAAATTACTTTAAATCAGGTGATCAATTTAAACTAGGATTATTTTATGGCTCACAATTATTATTTATTATAACTGCGGCTATTTTATTTGCATTCCAGTTTGAATGGATTATTGTTTTAAGTATTTTCTTGCTACGCTACATAGTAGCTTGGATCGTTGTCGGATTTTCAGCTGGAAAACTAAAAGAGAATGATATTAAATGGTGGTTCCCTATTGTTGAAATTGTACTTATCTTTACACAAGTGAATGCGTATTTTACCAATTTATTCTCAAAACCAATCCAGTGGAAATAAACCAACAAATAGAAAAAGCAAAACTAGGCGATCAAACTGCCTTCACTTTTCTATTGGATTATTATTGGAATGAAGTCTATGGTTTTATGCTGGTGCGTACAGAAAACGAAACGGATGCCGAAGACATCACCATCGAAACTTTCTCTAAGGCGTTTGACAAAATTAGCACCTACAATAACGAATTTCAGTTCAATACCTGGTTAATCGCCATTGCCAAAAACGGTCATGTTGATTTATTACGCAAACGAAAATCAAGTCTATTTGTCGAAATTACGGATGACGAAGACCAAAAAGCACACAATGTAGCCGACACGACGCCTTCTGTTGAAGACAAAATCATCACAGAACAAAATTTGTCGCAATTATTGAAATTCATTAAAGAATTGAAACCGCACTATCAGGAAGTAATTCAAATGCGTTATTTTCAAGAAATGAGTTATCAAGAAATTGCAACTAAAATTGACGAACCATTGAGCAATGTGAAAATCAAAATTTTGAGAGCTAAAAAATTATTAGCCGAAATCATTCAAAAAGGATCCAAAGGGTAGTTGGATTTAATTTAACTATTGTTAATCCAAAATTTTCGTCTATCTACTTCAATACATTACTTATATTTGCAAAAGAAATTTGATGTTATGGAAACTGTTTTAGAAAATAAATTACCAACAGCTAAACCAAAATGGTTGCGTGTAAAATTACCTATTGGTAAAAAATACACGGAGTTAAGAGGATTAGTTGACAAATACAGCTTGAACACAATTTGTACTTCTGGAAGTTGCCCCAATATGGGCGAATGCTGGGGAGAAGGCACTGCAACCTTTATGATTTTAGGGAATATTTGTACCCGTTCTTGTGGTTTTTGTGGAGTAAAAACAGGCCGTCCAGAAACAGTTGATTGGGACGAACCCGAAAAAGTTGCTCGTTCTATTAAAATCATGAACATCAAACATGCCGTGATTACCAGTGTAGATCGTGATGATTTAAAAGATGGCGGATCTATCATTTGGATAGAAACAATAAAAGCGATTCGCAGAATGAATCCGAACACAACTTTAGAAACCTTAATTCCAGATTTTCAAGGCATCGAAAGAAATATTGATCGTATCGTAGAAGCCAATCCTGAAGTAGTTTCACATAATATTGAAACCGTACGTCGATTAACTCGTGAAGTGCGCATACAAGCCAAATACGATCGTAGTATGGAGGTATTGCGTTACTTGAAAGAAAAAGGAATCAACAGAACCAAATCGGGTATTATGCTTGGTTTAGGCGAAGAAGAGGAAGAAGTGATGCAAACACTTCGTGACTTACGCGCTGCCAATGTAGATGTAGTGACTATCGGTCAATATTTACAGCCTAGTAAAAAACACTTACCTGTTAAAGAATACATCACACCAGAACAATTTGAGAAATACGAAAAATACGGGTTGGAATTAGGTTTCCGTCACGTAGAAAGCGGCGCTTTAGTGCGTTCGTCTTACAAGGCACAAAAACACATTCTTTAATTTTCCTATTTTGAAAATACGAATTGCCATCAATGGTTTTGGAAGAATTGGTCGAAATCTTTTTCGATTGCTCCTCAACCATCCCCAAATAGAAGTGGTTGCTATTAATGACATTGCCGACACAAAGACAATGGCGCATTTAGTAAAATACGATAGTATTCATGGCGTATTACCCTTTGAAGTCAGCTCTGATACAAACGGGATTATAGTAGATGGGAAGCACATTCCATTCTTCCACGAAAAAAGCATTACTAATTTGGATTGGAAAAGTCTCCACATTGACTATGTCATTGAATCGACTGGAAAATTCAAGACGTTTGAGGAACTGAATGCTCATATTTTGGCTGGAGCCAAAAAGGTAATTCTATCGGCACCCTCTGAAGTGGATAGTATCAAAACAGTCGTATTAGGAGTAAATGAATCGATACTAGACGGGAGCGAAACTATCATTTCCAACGCGAGCTGTACGACTAACAATGCGGCACCAATGATTCAAATCATTGACCAATTGTGTGGCATTGAACAAGCCTACATCACCACCATTCACTCGTTTACTACTGATCAAAGCTTACACGATCAACCTCATAAAGATTTAAGACGAGCAAGAGGTGCAAGCCAATCTATTGTGCCAACGACTACCGGAGCAGCTAAAGCATTAACAAAAATCTTTACGCATTTAGAAAATAAAATGGGAGGTTGTGGCATTCGAGTTCCGGTTCCGGATGGATCTTTAACCGATATTACTTTCAATGTCAAACGAGCAGTTACGATTGACGAAATCAATACCGCTTTTAAAACAGCTGCCGAAACCAATCTAAAAGGAATATTAGCCTATACTGAAGACCCAATAGTGTCAGTGGATGTAATTGGCAATACGCATTCCTGTATTTTTGACGCCCAATTGACCTCTGTAATTGATAAAATGGTAAAAGTCGTGGGTTGGTATGACAATGAAATTGGCTACTCGTCTCGATTAATTGATTTGATTTTGTATACTAATAGCCTTCAATCTAAATAGAAAATTTAATACTAAATAAATGATATAAAAAAAGAGTTATGCTTTCACATAACTCTTTTTACTTTATATAAAATAATGATTAATTGTAACCGTCATTTTGAACCAAGTTTGGATTAGCATCCAATTCTCTTAAAGGAATTGGCATAACTAAACGATTAGCATTGTAAGAAATAGATCCTACACTTCGTCCTAAACGTTTTGCATCAAACAAAGCAAAACCTTCAAAAGATAATTCTCTTCTTCTTTCCATTAAGATTTCATCCAAATCTACTGATGATAAAGCACTTGCTCCAGAACGATCTCTCAAAGTCGTAATATCTTCTAATGGTGTAGCACCTACAGATGTGTTTTTTCTTTGATTGGCTTCAGCACGAATTAAATACATTTCTGCCAAACGAATGAAAGGAATGTTTGCAAATTGACCTTTCCATTTTGTAGTACACCACCAATCAGCTTCATAGAAAAAGTCAGCTCTTTCATCATGATTTGGATCATCATAAATATCCCAGTGTTGTGACTCTACATCTACATCAGGATTTCCAGAACGACCACCAAAATCAGAACCCGCCCAAAACGTATTGAACGCATTAAAACTTGCATCTTGACTAGTTACCTGCCAAGCAAATAAATCTTCGGATGAATTTTCAGAATTATTAAATGCTTTTGCAAAAGTTGAAGTTAATGAAGCTTCGCTATCTCTAATCACAATATTTGACATTGTTCTAGCATTATCATAATCTCCTTTATCCAAATAAACTCTTGCAAGTAATGCAGCCGCAACATATTTATTGGCATAAATACCATTTGAAGCAGGTAATAAATTATATGCAGAAGTTAAATCTGCTATTACCTGTGTATACACTTCTTCTAAGGTATTTCTTTTTGGATAAGAAATATTATTTGGATCTAAAGTTGGCGTTAAAATAACCGGTACAGCCAATTGACTATTTGTAGCTCCTGCTACATAAGGTTTAGAAAACAATCTACCCAAATCAAAATAAACTAAACCTCTTAAAAACTTAGCTTCTCCTTCTAATCTTGATTTTTCATTAGCATCAGTTACAACACTTAAACTAGCTAATATAATATTGGCCTGATTGTTAATTTTATAACCGTTCATCCAGATATCCCTAACATAAGAGTTGTCAGGTAACATTGCTTTTTCATCAAACTCAGCTGGCTGAACATACGTTCCATTCCAATATATATCACCATCATTAGCTATTAATTCCGAAGCTAATGCAATATTACCTCCGTAACTATCGTCAGCGCGCGCTATTCCATAGGTACTAACCAATAATTTTTGAATATTAGCAGGATCTTTAATAGCAATATCTGTAACTAAAGCATCTTCTGGAGTTATATCCAAATTATCGTCGCAACTTACAAACGCTACCGTCAGTAAGGACAATACGATTCTTATGTATTTCAATTTTTTCATATCTAATTTCTTTATAGGTCAATATTTAGTCCAATAGTAAATGTTTTTGCTGGTGGTGCAGAATAGAATGTTATTCCTTTTCTAATATTAGAATTACCATTGTTATCATAAGATGATTCAGGATCATAACCAGTATATTTTGTAAACGTAAGCAAGTTAAGTCCAGTCATATAAATTCTAACTCTATCCAAGTTCAGTTTTTGAATTACTGACTTAGGAAAAGTATATCCTAGGGATACATTTCTTAAACGTACAAAATCAGATTTTTCCAAATATCTTGACGAAGCTTGTTGTCCGTTTGTACGATACATTCTAGCTTCAGGAACCATTGTGATGTCTCCCGGTTTTTGCCATCTATCCAATTGATCAACAGTTTGATTATCTTCATATCTAGCATTTCCCGATTGGAATTTACCTGCTTCATTATACAATGACGCACCAAATTCTCCTTGGAATGTAAATGAAAGATCTAAATTTTTGTACAAAATTGTATTGGTAACTCCTCCCATCAAAGTAGGATAAGGACTTCCTAAAATGGTTCTTTGTGCCAAATTATAATTATTAGTTGTCGTTTTATTTAGAGTCCCATCTGTATTTTTTGTATTCAAATAAAATAAGGCGTCTCCATTAGCAGAATCAACACCAGCATATTCAACCAAGTAAAAAGATGAAATAGTTTCGCCTTCTCTTACTATATTTCTCTCGTCTACAATATCTCCACCAGGAAGTTTTGTTACTTCATTTTTAAGAGAAGCTAAATTTAACGATGTTTTCCAAGTTAAATTTTCATTCTTAACATTGGTAGTATTCAAAACAAATTCAAGACCTTTATTAGTCATTGACCCAACATTACGAGTTAATGAACTCCAACCAGAAGTACCTGGAAGTGGTTCGTTTAACAACAAATCATTGGTTTTTTTCTCATAATAATCAATCTCTCCACTAATTCTATTATTGAATAATCCAAAATCTAGTCCGAAATCAATTTGAGTAGTTTTTTCCCATTTCAAATCTTGATTTGGTAATTGGTATAATGAAATAGCAGCATTTTTATCATAAGCCGCACCTTTAGACAATCCTAAACTAGCAAAATTATCAATTCCAGCATTACCTGTAATACCAATACTACTTCTTAATTTTAATAAACTAATTGTTCCATTATCCTTTAAAAAGTCTTCTTCTGAGATTACCCAACCCACTGAACCTGCTGGAAATAAACCATATCGACTTGAAGCTCCAAAACGAGAAGAACCATCATAACGCAAACTTGCTTTGAATAAATACTTGTCTAAGATTGAAAACGTTGTTCTACCAAAATAAGACAAAAAGTTGTATTTTGTTCTACTAGACAATCCCCCTGTAATTTCAGAAGCACTTTCTACCGTTTGTAAATCATCTGAAGGAAATCCTGTTCCAGAAACATATTGTCTTTTTCTAGCACTTTCTTCAAAACTCATCCCTCCAACAAATTCGAAATCGTATTTGTCATTAAATGATTTAGCATAGGTAAAATAATTATTAATACTGTATTTATCTGACTGAATAGAATTAGCATCTGCATAACCATTAGTAGAAGCTGATTCAGTCAAACTTCCTGCAAAATACTCTTCAGTTTGTGCATTATTATCATACCCAAATTCTGATCTGAATTTTAAACTAGGTACAATTTGATACTCCAAAAACGTATTCATTATCGTTTTAAATATGTTCACTTTCCAACTTCCGTTGTATTCTTGCATTAAGAAATTGTAATACAAAGTACCGTCTGTGTTTGGAATTCCAGCATCAGTGTACGCTGGCGATAAAGGAGATTGTGCAATTGCTTGTAAAGGTGTAGCAAATGAATTATCCGTACCAATTCTAGAAATTTGAGTTTTACTGATGCTAGTATTCAACCCAAAACGTAATTTGTCAGAAATTTTGTGATCTAAGTTACCTCTAAAAGAATAACGATCCATATTGTTTCCTCTTACAATTCCTTCGGTATTATTATACCCTCCAGAAACATAAAATAAAGTTTTACTATCTCCTCCAGAAATATTGAAGGTGTGGTCTTGAACAGATCCTTTTACTAAGGCCAAATCTTGCCAGTTAGTATCAACCTCACCAGTTCTCCAATTTTTACCAGCCGACATAGTATCAAAAGCACCTCCGTCTTCTGTTAGCCATAAATCATCCGCTCCCCAAGTATTTGCAGAAGCTTCAGTGAATAATTCAACATATTGTTTAGAATTCAACCATTTCATTTTATGAGTTGCCTCACTCCAACCACTTGAAGTATTTAATGAAATTTTTGTTTTTCCGTTTTTACCTTGTTTGGTTGTAATTAATACAACACCATTGGTTCCTCTAGCACCATAAATTGCTGCTGATGACGCATCTTTTAAAATTTGAACCGACTCAATATCATCAGGATTGATTGAAATCAAAGGATTTATTGGCGCAGCAGAATTACTCTCATTATCATTAATTAATGGTAATCCATCAATTACATACAATGGCTCTTGAGAAGAAGAGATACTCGAAACCCCTCTAATTCTCATTTTAACTCCTGATTCAACTTTTCCGTTAATTTGAGTAATTTGAACACCAGCCGCTTTTCCTGTTAATGCCCCTTGAAAGTTAGCAACAGGAATTTGATTGATTTGATCAGAAGAAATCGAAGCGATGTTATCCGTAACTTTTCGTTTTGATTGTTTACCAAAACCAATAACTACTACTTCTTTCAATTCAGCTGAATCTTCTTTTAAACTTACATTAATTTTAGTTCGGCTGCCAACACTCACTTCTTGAGTTTTAAGACCAATATAACTAAAAACTAAAACCGCGTTTGAACCTATGTTTTTGATAGAATATTTTCCATCAAAATCGGTTTGAACAGCTTGTTTTGTTCCTTTTACTAAAACAGTGGCTCCAGGAAGTGGACCACTTGAATCAGTAACTTCTCCAGACACATCTTGCGAATATGTCATACTTGTAAATAGTATTGCAATGAATACCATCAAGCCTTTTAGTAGACTGTTTTTCATACGTAAAAATAAATTGATTAATATAAATGATTGATTTGTCAACCTTAGCAAAAATAGTATTATTTCTTAAAGTATTCATAAAATATTGAATAAAACACACCTTTATGCGATTATAACAATCAACAATACACAAAACCTAGAAAATAACTTTTATTAAGCTAAAGAAGCGCAGTAATTTATCAGTTGTGTATTTAAACTATCCGAATCACGAAGTAAAGAAGTTCGAATAGGTAAATAATACAATTGCTCTTTTAGGATAGAGTCTTTCAAACGAACGTAATCTTTTTCGGTGGTTACAATTTTCTTCTCTCCAGCTTGTTGTTGAATATGTAAAATATCACTTTCTGTAAAATGATGATGATCCGGATACGTCAAACAAATGGATGCTGAATTTGTCAAATAATTAAAAAACGAAGCTGGTTTTGCAATTCCTGCCAGAAGTACACAAGCCGATTGCTGAATAGTTGTCACTGGAACAGATGCAATACTAGACTGTACATTTTCATCAAAAGCAATCGTACTAAAATAAACCGGAGCATCCGAATATGATTTTATTCTTTGCTTAATTTGACTTTGTTCTTTCTCAGAAAGTGTTGTAGGGCATTTGGTTACTACAATCACATTAGCTCTTTGAGCACCACTTCTTGATTCTCTTAAATTACCGGTTGGCAATAAAAAGTCATGCACAAATACATCATCATAAGCCGTCAACAAAATATAAAAACCCGCCTTGACTTTGCGGTGTTGGAAAGCATCATCTAATAAAATGACTTGAGGCTTCTTCACTTGTGTCAATAATTGTTCAATCCCGTTCTTTCTATCCGCGTCTACCGCTACTTGGATCGATGGAAATTTTTGGTAAAATTGATAGGGTTCGTCTCCTAAATTTTCAGCTGTAGCATTGGCATTCGCCAAAACAAAACCTTTCGACTTTCTTTTATACCCTCTACTTAAAGTCGCTATTGTGTAGTGTTCAGAAAGTAGCCGAATCAAATATTCTATTTGTGGCGTTTTACCAGTTCCGCCAACGCTCAAATTCCCTACAACAATAACAGGAAGGTCAAACGAATAGGAAGCTAAAATGCCTTTGTCAAACAAAAAATTGCGAATACTCGTAATGAAACCATACAGAATAGCGAAAGGGAATAGTATTTTTCGGAGAAGTTTCATAGAATTTATTTATCAGAATAATGTCCCATTGCAGAAATGATAAATACAGTAACTACATCCTCTTCAACTCTATAAATTAGACGGTCTTTTTTATTTATTTCCCGAGACCAAAAACCCGATAATTGGTATTTTAATGGTTCTGGTTTGCCTGTGCCTTCAAAAGGTGTTTCGGTTAATTCAAGTAATATCGCAGCTAATTTTTTAATAGTCGATTGATTTCCAGCTTTTTTATGCTTTGCAATTTCTATACTTGCTGAAGGTTCTATTTCAATCCTAAACTTCCCCATACATCATTAGAATCTAGAGTTATAGTTTTTGATTTACCACTTTTTATATCTGCAAATCGCTCTTGAATCATTTTTACAAATTCAGGATCATAGGGACTTTCCTCAATTTTATTAGAATCCGTTTCAATAATTTCAATTCCTTTTACCCCTTTAAAAAAAGATTCAGACATCGCCATAAAGGCTTTACCTGCCTTAGTGCGTTCGTTGATTTTAATGGTTAATGTAGTCATAAGTATTGATTTTTTGAATTACAAATATACAAAAATAGCCGTACCTTTTAATTTCATAAAAAAGAGTAAAATATGCACACTACAGCCAACTTATAATTTTTTAAACTCATCGCGTTTTAAAAGCAAAAAATCCAACAGCACCAATTGATTATTACTTTTTTCTAGTAATCTAGCTTTTGGATCGGCATCGCAAAATTCAAGAAAAAGCGATACTTCTTCCTCTTTCAAATGCAAAATTTTATTGTAAACATCAGATTTAAAATTGTTTTTTACTAGGTCTTTAAATACTATTGGAGGCGATTCCACTTTCACAATTTCTTTCTCCTTGGAAAACAGTTTACCAATCATATTGGCAATTTTAAAAAAATCTAATCCTGTTGTTTGCCCATCATAAACCCCAGGATTTTTAAGCGTTTTTTGTAGCTTATCCATATCTATTTCGTCCAATTTACTTTGTTCGAATTTTTGGT
>JACCEA010495988.1_pt1 | contig 36413 bp, 21 predicted proteins | sample 7449851 | NCBI WGS metagenome assembly JACCEA01 (sample SAMN15323453, study PRJNA562643) | freshwater metagenome | isolation source: river surface water | place: USA:Blue River Watershed | collected 2017-08-18 | reverse complement strand
GCTCCATTTAAATCGAATATTTCCAATTCAATTTTATCAATTCCTCCAAGGTTCAACAACTTAATTTGAAACTCTCCGGTTGTAGGATTCGGAAAAATTTGCATGTTACTTAATTTCAGATTTTCAGCCGAACTACGATTCATTTCCACCGTTTTAATGGCATTGCAATAACATCCAGTGGATTCTGAAATAGCTTTCATTGTTACCTGATACAAACCATCTTTGGGTAAATCATAAGTAAAAGGAGCTCCCGAGAATTGTCCTTCATTTTCAATATTCCACTCGTACAATACATTGTTCTGAGCACCACCAACAACACCAAGTGCATTCATGGGCTCAAATTTCATTCCGAAATACCCAAAACTGTAGTCTGGTGTTGCAATAAAATCACATGTTTTGGGACCCTCATTCACCGTGATTTGCTTGGTAAGTGAATCAATACAACCAGCTGAAATTTTTGCCTTCAAAGTAATGTTAAATGCCGTAGTTCTGGATACATTAAATACATGCTCAGGATTGGCCAATGTTGACTGGGAGTTGTCGCTAAAATCCCATATATATTCAATGCCACCGTGAGCCCAAGTAGTTTGATTGATAAACCTTACGGGTATCCCAGCACACGTATTCTCAGCTGTAAAATTGATAAGAGGGTTGGCTAGTTGATAGACCCTTACTGCAGCGGTGTCTTCACAACCTCCCCACTGAACCTTCAATGTTACAATAAACGAACCTACATGCGCATATTGATAATTCGGATTCAATTCTTGACTCATGCCTAAATTATCACCAAAATCCCATTGAATAGATGCATTAGGAGGCGTTGACAGGTTTGTAAATGTCAAATCCTTATTCTCGCAAGCATTGGTATGGGCAAAAGCCGCAGTTGGAGCAAAAAGAACCTGCAAAACAACACTATCTGTGAATTCATACCCATATGGAATTGTCTTCGCCGTCAATTTCACCTTATACATTCCCACCGATTGATAGACAAATTCTGGCGACATTTCTTTTGAATTTTCAGCGCTATTTCCTGTCCCAAAGTCCCAATTAAATTCCATTTCCCCTGATCGCAAAGTCGATAAATTGTCGAACTTCACTTTTTTACCCAAACAAACTTTTGAAGGCTTACTAAAGTCAACAACAATGCTTGGATAAATTAAAATATTCCTTTTTATTAAAGTATCGCAGCCATTTAAATTGTCTACAATTTTCACAAAAAGGGTGATAATAGAATCTTCCAAAGAAGCGTCATTAGTGATAAATTTAATTTTCAAATCAGAAGTTGCCGATGGTGTAACTAAAGAATATCCAGTTGCAATATTTCCAGATTGACATCTGGCAACAACACCAACATACCACTTATCGCCTCCTCCATTGCCCAAATAATCACTGTTTGTAAACCCTACTGGTGCATTTATGAAGTACTCAACAGTTTGTCCCACTAAGGTTACATCAAAGTTAGCATTGGGCTGATAAATGGTTTTTGAAAGAGAGGCATTTGGTCTTAATTTACTTCCGTGCGGAACAGGCTTAACGTAGGTGAATTCCGTTAGCGTGTCGTTAAAAGTACTGTCATCTGGAATTTCTATGAATACTGTAATCTTATTGACCCCAGTTTGACTCAGATTCAAACGTTTATCAAAAAATATTTTAGCTGTATCTCCTGGAGCTATTTGTTTTTTCACCACGGTACTCATTTTAGGACCTCCATTGATAGAAAAACACACTTTAAACCCACTTGCATGGTCGAAAGGAAATCTATTTTTCACAATCACCCACAGCGCATCTTTCAGTTCACCTGAACAGACATTGTCGGGAAGATCTAAATTGGTGGCCACCACCGCTAAGTCGAGGTCAACCTCAAGTCCCCCACGATCATGTGCAATTTTATTGCGTCGTTTTTTCAAACAATCGAGTTCATTTTGAGGGACATAGGGTACGTTATTTTGCAAAGAGAAAGCACCCGGCCTCCAGTCGTTTTTGGCAATATCGATAAACAAAGGGTCATCACCATTATCGCGCGATCCGCAATTCCCTGAACTTTTAAAATCTGCCCAATCCGAATAATAACCACCATTCACTGACCAAATTGTGTTTTTGAATAATTGATTCAAAGAATAGGTATTGTCATTGAATTCAACGAACTGATTACAATTCATTTCAAAATTTCTTCGGAATTGTTTTCCGCTTCCCTTCAAATCCACAATATTTCCAGTAAAAATGAATTTATGATTTGGAAGTTGAAATGTTAAATACAACAAAGATGAATCAGGAATAGACGCTGAACTTGTATTGGCTTGAAATGTATTGTTACGGATTTCAGCCGCATATATTTGTTTTGTTTGTAAATTAGAATTTACGACAGTGGAAATTGAATTCGCATAATTCCCAGCAATTACATTTCCAATCAATTGAATGTTCATAACCCTATCAAGAACAAATCCATAATGGCTATTTTGACCCGTACTCACATTTCCAACACAGTAATTCCTGTTTACTTTAAAATGATTGGGCAGATAGTCAAAATAGGTAGAAATGACGAGGCTTTGATTTGATTTCACCGAGGAATTGTCGACAATGACATTGCTTTGAAATTCATTATTTGTGAAATTTCCATTATTCGACATGATATAAAATCCCCGAAAACTACCAACAGAATAATTTTTTATGATTTTATTTTCATTGCAAACAATACCATCTACTGGGTACATATAAAAATTCCAGATCCTGCCTGAAGCCAAATTTTGTTGGACGTTTTCGCAAGTATTTTTTACAATTTCGAGAGAAGCAACCTGTTGAATATAAAAAGAATACCAATTCCCATTGGTTTGCCCTGTTTGAATTAAATTTCCATTGATGTCTAAGAATTTGTTGTCGTAAAAAAAGTGTCCATATCCATTGTTTGTTTGAAAATCAACAACTTTATTCTCATTAAATTTAAAATGATAAGTGGCATTTCCAAAACACTCTCTGTTGTAACTAAACATTACCAAGTTTCCACTTGCAACAATGTCGTGGATGGTGTTTTTGCTGATTTCAGATGAACGATTAGTTGAATAAACAAATTGATTGTAAATCACATACAAGATATTAGACCCCGAATTGGTAAGAATCGAACGTGTGATGTCGTTATTTGAAATCACATTTCCATTTGTGTATTTTTGACTGATTGCAGCATAAATAAATCCTTGAATTTTATTCCCTATAAATGAGTTATTTTGAGGGACATTTTGGTATTTCGAACTGTTTCCATTTAATGTAATTGCAATATATGGAGCAGAACCATTTTTTGAATTACACAGAAATGAGTTGTTAGAGATTGTATTAAACGATCCATTTCCTATGTTCCCCGAACCAGCCAATTCTGGATTGCTTTCAGATGTCGACATCGAAAAAAAGTAAACCGATTTAGCAGCACTCTTCAAGTTAGGAAAATTGACCGTACAATTTGTGATTGTGTTGTTATCGGATTGATTGCTCAACCAAATCCCGGCAGGTTCAATGTTTGCATTCACCAAGCTTAAATTTTTGAGGGTCACAAAATCTGCTCCTTTGAATTTCAAAATGGCATTCGCTGCGTCATAATTCAAAGTTTGAAAATTCCCATCAATTTCAAAAGTATTTGTTTTGTTAACACCTTTAATGGTGGAAAGAATCAGGGCATTTTTCTCAACATTTGTATTGGAACTTTTCACAAATACAGTTACTGGCCCTGATACAGAATCGAATCCCACTACAAGAGGTCCACCATCAGTTCGGGGATTTACAGAGGCGCTATTGTTGTGGAGGGACTTAAAAAATGAATCCCAATTTTTAAATACTCTACTGCTTGCAGTGCTGGTGGTTAATGGGTCAATTGTGTAACTTCCATTTAGTTGAGCATTTAAAGAAATGGAGAAAACATAAAAAACCAACACGAGCCATTTTCTGTTTCTGACAGGCAAATCGTTATTATGGTTCATTTTTTGAATCATTATCGATAAAACGCGGAAACAAATCAAATATTTTATAGTCTTTCAATGAATTAGACTAAAAGAGATTATAATTTCTGTTCAATAATTTTTGTGAGGACATCAACTTGTCGCTGTAAATTTTGGATTTGCTGCATCAACATTTCTCTTTCTCTATCGGCAAGTCCGGTTACGTACATTACGGAAGAAGCATTTCCACCTTGTTGATGAAAGTTCTGCTGAATGTACATATCATCGTCACCAACAATAGAATTGAGATTCACCCCTAAAACTTCACTTAGTTGCTTTAATCTTTCAAGTGAGGCAGATAAAGGCTTTTTTTCAATTTTTGAATAAGCTTGTTGCGTGATGTTCATTTTTTTGGCAACATAGTCTTGACTCAACCCAATTCCCTCACGAAGCATGCGAATTTTATTAAACTTATGATATCCCTTTTTTGGCGAAATATTTTTAGCTTCTTTTTCCATGACAATTGCAATATACAAATTTCAATTGTCATTTACAAGTTGCTAAAATTTCGCAAATTGAATGATACCACTTCGGTAGATCATTTTAATTCCGATTTTGTAATCATCAAAAACCTGAAATTGAAATTTATCGCCATTGTCGTCGAGGCAATTGATAATTTGATATTCCTTTCCGTCTGACGTTGATTGTCTTTCGACATTTTGTGAGATTCTTCTGTAATTCACTTCATTTCCCGATGGTAGAATGTGGATGATATCTTTATTCTCATTGGCATTAATCACGAAAGTATTATAGCCTTTTTCCCACTCCGACCATTCCTCCTTGGAACTATTGTAAACGGCTACATAATTCATGTCAACCCTGAATTTTCCTGAAGATGTAGTTGTTGACGACTGATTATCGGACAATCCAATTTCACTTAAAAGTTCTTTATCTTCACTACAAGACATGTATAGTGTTAAATTACTGTATCGTTTGGTATTTGGATCATACCCATGATAATACCAAATTTCACTTGTTTTATAATAAATCACTACCTTTTGTTCTCTCTCATCAAAATAGATGTCCATTGTATTTCCTGAATTCGTTTTTTCAGTTTTATCGAATGTCCATTTATTGTAAAGCCACTTTTCACCGCCACCTTTCTTGAAATAAATTCCACCTGGAGTAAAAACAAACTTTGACGATTTTTGTATTGTTTCGATGAGCAAATACTCGTTCCGGGTTTTACTCCAAACTTTTTCCATGTAATAACCGGATCGATATCCTGAATTTTTTACTTGAGCATTTAAACCATGAGTAAACATTAACAGAATGAAACATAGAATCTTGTGTAAATGTTGCTTAAAATTACTATTTGTCATAAATTCATCTATTTAAATCAATTGCAATTTAATACTTTTTTTATTTAAATTAATTTCCAAAAAGCTTCATTTCGCAAATTGTACAGTACATATTTAAGGATAGAAAAATGCACATAAAATCTTTGATCAATCACTCAAAATATTTGAAGGGCACCAATAATTTATTTGAGTACCTGAGAACCTTTACCCATTTCTTTACATTTCTGTGTGAATTTTACAAGTTGAAATGATCAATTCTGACGTCGATTACCATTTAATTTGCATTAATTTTATGAGAAGACTAATTATTGCAACATTATTCTACCTTTCAAATACCCTTTTGGGTTCAACAATTGTGGTATCAAATACAAATGACAATGGCACCGGATCTCTCCGCGCCGCCATTGCCAGCGCGAGTTCAGGTGATGATATTCGATTCGACGCCAGCCTATTGTCTAATGGTTCAAACACCATTCGGGTAAAATCACCCATTACCATAAAAAAAGGTATTTTCATTCATGGACTCTATAACAACACCGACACACTATATTTTTCCGGCAGAGATACCAATGGAATATTTACTGTGAGTATGGATTTTGGCATTGCATATTATCATGTTCATTTTGACTCTATGGTATTTGTGCATGGGAATGGTTCTTCTGGTGGTGCCATTTACATTGACAATAATTACTCAAATTCGAATGGTTATGTATATGTGAAAAACTGCGTATTTCGCGACAATTATGCTTACGAGGGTGGTGCTATAGGTGGAAACCGAGCAAATAATAACTCTTCAGTGGATTTTAAATTTTTCCTAGACATATACAATTCTGACTTCATCAATAACTCTAGCACTGCTCGGGGTGGAGCTATTGGATTCACAACCTACGCAACTGGTCAGGGATATACAAGAGAGGCTCAATGTGTTTTGAAAGCTGTTAACTCTAATTTCATGGGCAATTATGCAGCAACTAGCGGTGGAGCCATCAGTGTTTATGCTGTGGTTTCCAGCTCTTCATACCACGTGGGTAAAGCCGACATTAAGCTTATTTCATGCAGTTTTGCGCACAATCAATGTAAAGCAGATGGGGGTGCAATTTATTGTTATTCTACTTCTTTTTCTGTAAACTCTACGGTGGCAGCAAAATCTGTCATTGATTGCACAACATCAACTTTTTACAACAACAAAGCTGTTGGCAATGGGGGATGTTTTTTCGTCTATTCAACTTCTGAGAGCCGATTGTACACCAGAAAATCGACCATCTGCAAAAACTATTGCTTGCTCGATGGTAGCGCGGCTTATCTCAAATCCAATGCAACCAATAACGTTTCAACCTCTGTAGTTAGACATTATTCATACTCTTCAATTTTTTTAGACAACTATGGAAATCCAAACAAAAACAACACACAATACATGACAGGTGGTTATTCACGTATGTTTGAATGTTATGGATACAACATTTTCGATGTGCCAAAATCTCATTTTTCAACTTTTGGAAATTATGGCTCTAATGACCAATTTCAAAAAACTAGTGCCGAAATCAAACTCAGTTCCCTCCAAGAAAACTCCCGGAATACTTATTCCCTCTACCCCGATTCAGGAAGTGTAGCCATTAATAGTGGCGGACAATACGATACCGACTCTGCACAAAACGGTCCAATCAAAGGGATTCGAGATATAGGTGCAAGTGAATCTAATTTCTGTGCACCAAAAATAAATTCCATCGCAACAAGTATTTGTGAAGGTTCTAACTATTCATTTAATGGCAAAACCATCAATATTGCAGGAAAATACTCAGATACCATTCCGCGAGCAAATGATTGTGATTCCATTGTTGAGTTAACATTAACTGTGAATCAAAAATCCACACCAAACATCACAATCAATGGAACATATTCCACAAATCACTTTTTGGAAGGCAGTAATGTAACCTACTCGGCAACAGGAACCAACCTTGGAACTTCCCCTACATACCAATGGTATTTAAACAATGTAAAAGTGGGAAGCAATTCTGAAAATTATTCAAATTCCGGATTCAAAGATGAAGACAAAATACATTGCATTGCAACGTCTAGTTTGTCATGTGTGAGTAAGCAAAATGATACTTCAGACATAATCTCATTGAAGGTTCAATTCAACAACAACGAACCTTGCAATCCTATTGTTTTAGGAATCAATCAAACATGCAAAATTGAAATCTTCACGAACTCAGGGTCATCAAAAACTACTTCCGTGGCTAGTCCTTCTTGCGCAACATCCGCAACCAATGATGTTTGGTTTAAATTCAAATCACCAGCTTCTGGCAATGTAACATTTCAAACATTTAGTGGCTTCATGACCGATGCCGTGATCAGTATTTACTCTGGTTCTTGCAACAACTTGGTAGAAATTGGCTGTATCGATGACGTTGTAAACTCAAAAATGCCCGATGGTATTCTTGAAAACCCAAGTCCCAATACCGATTATTTTGTTCGCATTAGCAGAAGTGCGCAAAGTGATGGGACATTCGGAATTTGTTTAACAGGGCAAACCCAAACAAATGCTGTTCAAAAACAGTCATCAACTGACATACATGTTTATCCTAATCCAACTGATCAATTCGTAGATATTTCATCTCCAAATGAACAAATTACTACCGTTGAAATTCTAGATTTGACCGGAAAAACAATTGGAATTTATAATCCTTTACAATTCAATTACACCTTGGATCTATCGAATTTGAATCCGAATATCTATCTACTTAAAATTCATTCGTTAAAAGGAGTCAATCACCGATTGATTGAGAAAAAATGATAGATTTTTTGTAAATTTGCAGTCTATTTTTATCTCAATGCGCCTTTTTCTCACTTTTGTTTGCACTTTCATCACCGTTTTGGTTCACGCGCAAGTTGGCATAAATACCAACACACCGAATGCATCGAGCATTTTAGATGTGAACTCAACAAGCAAAGGATTCGCATATCCCAGACTTACAAATGCTCAAATGTCGGGAATTTCTTCACCAGCAGCAGGACTCATTATTTACAATACGGATGCAACATCTTTGTACGTTTATAATGGTAGTTCATGGAATTCTTTAGACGATCGGATTTCAGCAATTGCAGACGACGGAGTGTCCCTCCAACTAGATAAACTTAAAATCCAGCTCAACACCAATACATCTGAACGTTCGATTCAAATTGGCACCACTTCAGGAAGTATCAATATTTCGGGCAGTGGATACAATGTTTACCCGAGCACCACCATGTCTACAGGAGGCGTGGCAGGTGCATTAACAACGTATGTGCGACAAACGGATGTTTTTTCAACGAGTTTTGTAACTTTCCAGCCAGGCTTACATTTTACCCTTCACGGTTCGGTGCAAACCATTCAACTGATGGACGAAACCAACAATCATGCCTATCAGATCATTTTAATTGTTGGATACGGATTTAAAAATAATTTTCTGTCCCTCAAAAGAATCAAGTAAATCATGGTGAAATACGTTTTAATTTTGGTTTTTGCTTCAATTTTTGGCGATGTTCAAGCACAAGTTGCAATTGGAACGAGCACTCCAAGTAGTAGCGCAAAACTCGATATTTCGTCTACTTCTAAAGGTGTTTTGGTTCCGAGAATGACGCAAAGTCAGATGTTGGCCATTTCTTCACCTGTGGCAGGACTGCAAGTTTTCAATACCACTAAAAATGCATTGTTTACGTATAACGGGCTAAGTTGGACGGCAGAAAAAAACCAGATTTCGAAATTTGTTGACAAGGGGATATCGGTTGATTTAAATCAAATTTCTGTTAAAATTCCAAGCTCCGGGAATGCTTCCCTCCAAATTGCTACAACATCAGGATCTATCTTATTGTCGGGGAGTTCCATCAATAATTATTATGCTGGTGTTGCTGGAGCATCGGGTGCGAGTTCTAGTTTTTCAGCGCATGTTCGTCAATCTGAATCTTTTACCACCACTTTCTCCTATTGGCAATCGGGATTGAATTTCTCCAATCATGGAAGTAGTCAAACCATCTATGTCATCGATGAAACGAACAACCGTTCGTACCGCATCTTTTGCATTATCGGGAACAATTATCTGAATAATTACATTGAAATTGAGCAGATGTTATGAAGAAATTTGTTTGCATATTATTGGGGACATTGACTTTGTCTGTTTATGGACAGATTGGAATAGGCACCAGCGCGCCAGCCAGTTCCGCACAGTTAGATATATCATCTACATCGTCGGGAGTTTTGTTTCCACGGATGACCAATACTCAGATGTTGGCCATTTCTTCTCCATCTGCGGGATTGCAAGTATACAATACGAGCGCAAATTGTTTGTATGTGTATAACGGAGCGCAGTGGTTGAGTGCATTAAATTCATTTAAAACCTACGCGAATGCAGGTGTAAATGTACAATTTGATAACTTGATTGTACAAATGCCGAGTAGCGGAAATCGATCCATCACACTCAGAACCGTTTCTGGCAGTATGTCCATTTCCGGAACATCAACTAACTTATATATTAGCACATCGGCGGGAACTTCGGGTTCGGCAGGATTTATTTCGGGACATACGAGACAAAGTAGCACTTTGACAACAACCCTTGCATATTGGCAATTGGCTGCAGATTTTTTGATGCACGGAAGCCTTCAAGAAATTTTTTTAATCGATGAAACGAATAACAAGAGTTACAGAATTCTGTGTATTATTGGTAGCGGTTATGTCAACAATTTCTTTGAAATAGAAAGAATGAAATAGTTACAGGTTACTTCCTGAGTATTTTTTCCATTGTTTTTCCTTTTGCCAATTCATCCACCAACTTATCCAAAATTCTCACATTCCGAGTTAATGGATCTTCTATGTCTTCTATTCTATACCCACAAATATTTCCTGTCACCAAATTTGCGTTTTCATTTAATGTGGCCTGATTGAAAAAATCAAGGAAGGTAATATTCTCAGATATAAAAGTGCTAAGTTGTTCATTGGAATAACCGGTTAACCACTGTATGACTTGTTTTAGCTCAGCTTCGGTGCGATTTTTTTTCTGAACTTTGATGACATATAAAGGATAAACAGTATTAAACAACAGTTTAGCAATACGGTCACGTTGATTAGATGGTGCAGTTTTCATTTGATTTAGGGGAATCTTCCAAATTTCGGGATAGCACGCCAAAAATTTGCATTTTTCATAAAAATTTAATATATTAAGTCTCGAAATTCATCCGAATATTCACATCTTACGAAACCAAATATATGGAATTAGAATACATCACCCGTCTTAAAAAATCGCGTAACTTAAAGGATTTATTATTTATTGCTGCGGGCATAGCAATGGCAACAATTGGTTTGAAAAGCTTTTTATTTCCCAATCATTTTTTAGACGGAGGGGCAATGGGAATATCATTGTTGCTGCATCTCTCAACAGAATTTGATTTATCCATTTTCATCATTATCATCAACTTACCATTTATATTCATTGGAGCAAAACAGATATCAAAAGACTTTGCACTTAAAAGTACATTGGCCATACTAGCATTGGCAATTTTAGTTCATTTCATTGAATTAAAATGTGTTACAAACGACAAACTATTGATTTCTATTTTTGGGGGATTTTTTCTAGGTGCAGGAATTGGTCTTACAATCAGAGGGGGCGCCGTGATTGATGGCACAGAAGTATTGGCCATTACAGTTAGCCGGAAAAGTACGCTGACCGTGGGTGATTTCATTGCACTTTTAAACATAATGATCTTTGGAATTGCAATTTTTGTAACCAATATTGAAACCGCCATGTATTCAATGCTAACCTATATTTCAGCCTCTAAAACAGTGGATTTTATAGTCAATGGTATTGAAGAATACATAGGAGTGTTCATTGTTTCCGAGCATTCAAATGAAATCAAAGAACAAATAGTGAATCAATTAGGACGTGGCGTTACCGTTTTAAATTCGAACCATGGATTTGGAAATAGAGGAGCCAATCTCAATGAGCGTGATGTACTTTTTTGTGTTGTAACGAGATTGGAAACTACAAAATTGATGCTTGAAATCGACAAAATTGATCCCAAGGCTTTTGTTGTACAAAATTCAGTAAAGGATACTAAAGGGGGCATGATCAAAAAACGCCCCATGCATTAAATTCTATCTTTCATTGAATCCTTTTCCTGAAAAAATGGTTGGAATGCATTTTTCAATTCTGTTGATTCTTGTTTGGGTTTGCTTTGCACTGTTAAAATGCATGAGATAAGACTTTTGTCGGCCTGGTGTTAAAGCTTCAAAGGCGAGTTTGAGTTGATCATTTGTAGACAAAAAGGCTTGAAATTCCTCGGGCACGGGGTAAGAATCTACTGGTTTTACAACTGTTTTTAGTCCTGCCTTTTCAATTTCAACGGCTTGAAAAACAATATCTTTAATGGCGTCAATATTTTCCAAAATATGCACAGTTGAGGTAGTTTTAAGCATTCGAGAGGCTTCACTATTTTCCCCAGCCTTGGAAAGTAACTGAAATGGATCTGAAATGAGTGAACCTTTGAAAAAATTGAGGCTGCAATATTCTTTAAATGCGGAAATGAGTAGTACATTTTTTCCGTTTACGGTATAGCATGGCATTCCCCACTTGCATTCTTCCATTAAACCACAATCCAATACAATTTCTCTGAAAACTTTTAGGGGATCAGCCCAAGTGTGCACTTTACACTCTGGGGTTCCTCCAAGTTTACAGCGTCCGCACCCATCTAAAAAATAGGTTTCAACATCACGGGTCATCATAAAACAAAGGTAGGAATTTTATCAATCCCTACCTATACATTATGGATTCAAATATTGGGACGCTTATTCGCTAAAAACACCCGCGATACTCATAATCAGCAATGGAAGACCGACAATAAGTGCAAGCGCACCGAACACGGTTCCTCCAACAGAGCTATTTCTATTTTGATCCGGTGTTGCGGGATTTGTCTTTTGAACATTAGACACAGCAGGTCGTTGCATCGGACCAATAATCGTTGTTTGGTTAACGGAAGTAGCATTGATTGCTTGCATTTTTTCGACATCTTTTCTGAAGTTTTTGTATTTTGCAGGGAAGCCAGAAACCATTACAGAGACCGAAGACTCGGTGGTTTCTATGATATAAAAAGGCTCGATGAGTACATCGGCATCACTTGCAATCAATGCATTTCCGATAGCGCTTCGCTTGCATTCTTCTATTGGTGCTCCAATACCACTTGAAAAGCCCATGGTTGCAGTTCCTTTCACTTTCTCTTTTGAAATGTCTAAATCTGCCATCAATGGATATCCTTGAATTTCGGGTTCTTCTATATCAATATGTGGACTAGAGGTGTATTTGTTCATTGGGGAAACGCAACTACCGAAAGATAGTGCAATTGCAACAAAACATATCAATAATTTATTTTTCATAGTGGTTATTTCTTTGTGTTAAAACTTTTGTAAATAGCAGGATATCCAGTTACTTTCACGGTGATGGAAGAGGATGTTTGTTCAATAACATAAAATGGTTCAACCAAAACATCGGCTTTGTTTTCAATAAGGGCATTCCCAATGGCTGAAAGTTTGCAATTCTCTAATGGCGGCATTGTTCCCTCCTTAAAACCCATAGTAGCAGTTCCGGAAACTTTTTTCTCTGAAACCTCTAAATCCGCAATCATCGGGGTAACCCGAATATTGGGTTCTACAATATCTACATAGGGGCTCGATGTAAATTTCTTGGTTGGGGCAACGCAACTACTTGAATAAAGTGTTAAGCCACCGACTATGATGATAAGACTATATTTCATAACTATTCTATTGATTTAATTTTTTATAGTTTGCAGGAAATCCTCTGACTTCAACGTATATCATGTTGTTTTCAGTTCTCACTACATAAAAAGGTGCAACAATTAAATCTGCATTTGCCTTGAGTATGGCATCTGCTATTGCATCCCTTTTAAGTTTTTCTAAGGAAAAATTGATCGCAGTACCACTACCAGATGAATTTCCTATGACCTTTTTTTCTTTGATTTCTAGGTCTACAAAACGATTTTTTGTATACACTCCAGCTCCCTCTATCTCTAGATGTGGTGCTGAAATGGTTTTAGAATGTGGATTGATTGCGCACCTTGAATTGAACACAGACAATGTGATAACCAATAAAATAGGTTTTCTGAAATCATAAATTGACTGTATGGTGCGAATGCGAATCATTTCGAGGGTAAAATTAACGTCCCCCAAAATGAAAAAACTACCAAATATTAGGTATTTTGAAACACTTATTCTTTCATTAAAATCTCTATCATTCCGGGATATTCTTGAGACTGTCCATCCAATGCAATGACTTTAAATTTATATTTGCAAAATTGCATTCTGGGTGCTCCAAGATCAACAAATTCCAATTTTTGAACATCTACTGAAGAAACAAAAAACTCAGAAGTGCCCGGAACCAATCGATATACTTCGATTCGGGTAATACGACTGTCGAAAGGTTTATTCCAATTAAAAATTACAGAATTTGCAGTTTTTTGCTTTGCCTGAATGAGAAACCCACGAATATCTAAAGGCTTCTTTACAGTTCTTTGTCCAAAAATATTTGACTCATCTGATTGATTTCCAGACAAATCCACAGATTTAACTTGGTATTCGTACCATTTCCCAAAATCAGCGTTCGTATCTTCAAAACCATTAGCAGCAAGGATTTGTGTCCATTCGCTCCAATCAGACGGATTCTTTTGAATCAATTCGCGTTTCCTAAATGATATCCATTTGGTATCCTCTTGATCAAAATTCACAAATATTTGAGTATGTCCATTTTGGATTGCTTTAATGTCATAAATCAGAGGTTTCGCAGGTGGTACAACATCGGGCGGAAGGAGTTTATAGGGCACAAAAGAATGCGCAAAATTACCGCGTAAATCTGTTGCTCGGATGCCATAAAACACATTTCCCTTCATTGTTTTCAAAGGTAGTGTATCGTAAAATACGGTATCTTTTAAGTTGTAGCCAAAAATTGGCGACCACTGAGCTGAATTCCCAAAACTTCTCGATAGTCGATAACCCCCTAAATCATCAATTTTCAATGGTTTCCAAACAATTTTCACAACGCCAGAAACCGCAACATTCACTGTTTTAATTTCCATTGTTGGTGGCGGAATTGTATCTAAGGTGATTGCGCTAAAAGGCAATGTTGGACCTTCATTGTTTGCAGTATCAATTGTTGAAACGACATAGTAATTTTCTAAAAAATGACTCGCAGAATCATGAACAAATGAAGTTGCCGTGGCTTTTAATTCTTTGATGACTTTAAATGGCCCCCTGTTTGAATTTCCATAATAAACTTTAATCTTACTGAAATCTGATACTGGAACAACCTTCCAAGTAAGTTGAACTTGATTCAAAGATTGACTATTGTATTTCATCTCTGAAACAGTGGGTGGAGGTGTCAAATCGCGACTGTATGCATTTGATAATTCTGTGGTCACGAGCTTTCGTTCACCAAAAATATTGTAGCCAAATATGCGATACGCATTGAATTGATAATTTTTAAATGTAGAGTCAACCACAACATGGAAAAAAGGATTGGTAGAGTCATTTCCAGATGAAGGCAATAAAGGTTCAGTATTCACTTGTTTCCAATCTCCTTTGAGCGAGGGAATTTTTTTCTCAATGTCAAATGCGAAATACTCTTCAGATTTGGGCCATTTCAGATTCACATATAAATCACCGGGTTGATATAAAACTTGCGACAAATCATTGACTTCTGGAACAACGGCATATACCATGCTCAGTTTTTTGTTGGGACAAAATTTATGTGGCCTCTTAAGTTCGTAAGTAATTTTATAGGTTGCGCCCTCTTTTAGATCTATTTCAACACCCAAATTGGCCAATTTTGCAGCTTCCCAAGAAAACGAGGATGCCGTGATTGCAAACAAATGAAGATTATTTTGAAAATTTACCCTTTCCTGAATCGATGCAAACTCATCCGGTTGATTCCCTTTAAATTGAGAAAACACCGCCCCTGCCATGGCGGCAATTTGTTTGTTATTTTTGGCATTCAACCATTCACTGCTTTGTGGGGTATCGATATCATACAATTTTTCAATTTTTGAAGAATTTCCATTTTCATCAACAATTTGAATTGTTTTTATCAGGAGACCCGATTTTGCGATTGCCCTCATTTCAAAAAAATTCCGAGGAATCAACCTTAATTTGGCTTTGTTATTTCCAATATATTTTACTCGAACAATTGGCGCAAAACTGTCTATTTCTTGTCCCTCCAAATTGGAAAAAAGGCCAATACTTAAAAAAAAGAATAAATACTTTAGCAATTTCATAGATTATTTGATTGGAAGTGTGAAAGCTTCATAGATAAATGTAGGCTCATTGCGTGGATTGGGCGGGTGAATTCCTGGACGGATATTCAAAGTTGGGAACAGCTCATTTTCAATTTTCTCAGCGCGATGAATCCAATATTGCCACTCATCGCCACCTGCGTTGAATCTCACTGTTGGAACAGTTAAAGAAATTTGGCTGAGCTGTGTGCGATAATCGCTGAGCTGATCTGGATGGTATGGATAGTTGATACTCGAAATATTGCTAGTAGTGTGTACTTGTCCGGTGTTTGTAATGTTGATATTTTTAATGCCCATTAGTTTACTTGGACCTTCACTTTCGAATTCGTTTGCCAAAACCCTGGAAACAATACTTCTGATTCTGTTCGCTTGCTCAATCATTGACAAAAATCTTTTGTTACTCGGATTGATAGAGAAAGCATAGTTGTTTTTTCGCTGTTCTCTTAGCCAATTGGGAATGTTTTCAGGACTACTGATAGCAATATTTTGATCAGACACAGGAACAAGTTCCTCAATAAAGTTCACTGGCTTCAGCGTGTCGAACAACTGGGTTGTTTCATTGAAAAACTCCATGTTTTTTATTTCATGATACGGAATTTTATTGGCCACAATCATTTGATTCACCTTCAAATAAAAGTCCCTCATTTGCAAATAATATTGGTTTTGGTTCGTTGGATACATTTTGATTGCCCTAAAATTATTTGGCACATTTGTTGACTCCCTGCCAATATCATAATGATCAAAGGGCTCGGCAGTTGTTCCAAAAGTTAAAAAACCAAAAGAAGTAATTAAATTCACTTGAGTTGCATTGTTCACAAATGCTGCCCTACATTTTTCTTCGAAAGAATGAAATCTACTTGTTCCAAAATAGGTAGTGTACATTTCGTCAACGAATGAATTAGTCATGCCTTGAATTAAACTTTCCATGAAGTTAGCGCCATTGCTGCTTGCTGCAGCATTCTTTCGGTATCGGGTAACTTGTATTGAATTGCTATCACCATTGAGTGACAACAAACTCTCTGAAACAGAATTTCCCTGAAGATATTGAGGGATATTGACTGTGTTTAGTAATTGGTTATTGATTGAATTTGAATTATAAAATCTCAATGAACCACTTTGAGAGGAATACGGTTCATAGAAATTATTCCCCTGTAAAACCCTGATTACATCTACTCGGTATAATTTACCCATGTTGAGTCTATTCGTCGCAAATTGAATATTGTCTACACCTCTTGCTACAGATAATGGAGTGAAAGCCACATTCCCCGTATTCAAATCCGTATATCTCATCAGATATTTCACTGGAACACTACGCTGAAAATCAACCGCGACGTTATAAATAGCATTGGTCATCACATTCGTAGTTGGAGCAAACAGTCCACCCGTTCTATTTTGAAACCACAAACCACCAAGAATATCTGTTCCATAAACAAACATTCTGTTGTTCTGTGGAAATTGATTGCGAATCATGTAAGGATCGATGATGGCAATTCTAACGGTTGTAAATTCAATTGCTTTGTCCTCATAAACGCGTTGGCCATTTCCTTTAACCGCATTCACCCATTGATTGTTGATTTTTTCTTCAAACCAGGCTGAAATTCTCATTCTATATTTAGTATTGGCATCAAGGTATCCTTGATTGAGGGATAGTGTTCCTTGGGTGAAATCTTCATCTGAGTTTTCACTCAAAATATACTCTACAGGAGTAAAATTGTTTTGTTGATCAACTTTTCCATAGGAAACGGTCCGTTTTACTCTAAAAGTACGAATTTGGGTGTTAGAACTTCCGGGTACTGGAACCTCTATCGTCATCACAAAATTATTTTTAAATCGATAAGCAAAATATGGTTTTACCGATAACGGCACATTGGTAGATTGATGCGCGGGACCAATATCTTCGATCAACTTAATATTTGCAACTGGCGATGGCATTTCTAGTAGAGGTGGTTTACAAACGTCACCAATTGTAAATTCAAAATTGAATTTACCTTTAACCAAGCCACCCAGAACATTGTAGCTTCCTGCCGCTTTTCCTGCTATCCATGTTGGATTTGGTGTTCCAGCCATCAAAATAGCGCCACATTTTAATTGAGCCAATGTGATATTTCCGTTGTAACAAAAAACATCCACATACATACCTACTTTTCCATCTAAATATGCATAAACGTCTCCGGTAGCATACCACCCATTCAATCCAATGTTAGCTGAATTGTTACACCCTCTGTCGTATCGAATGAGCGCAACGTTGTACCCCGCTCCCATTTGAAAGGATCCATAAAACATCAGAAACTTCTGATTCCCGGTATTGATATCGAAATTCGCACCATGGGCAATACCAAGTCCCATAGAACCTGCATTTACTGGCTGCATTGGAAGACTTCCATTGAGAACTTCAATTAACTTTTGCGAATAAACAGGAGCTTCCATTCCATTTCCAATCATAAAATAGGATGAGAAAGTAACTCCAAGAATTTTCACAGATAAAGGCCTAGAAGGTTTTCCAAAATGCAAATGCCAATCACTCGCACTCAACAATAAATCCATTTCTCCCATTTCAATTCCAGAAGAAGTGGAAGAACCTTTTATCAAACCATACGCATTGATATAAGAAACAGCCCTTGCAGAAATTTTAGCATTCACAACATCAATCGTAAAATTACCAACCGCGCTAAACTCATAATCACCTTGGGCTTCCAAATGATATCCAGAACCCAACATGGCCAAATTCGCATCAAGTGAAATAGAATTAATACCCCAACTTTCACTCAAGTTTGCAGTTAAAGCTCCTTTGATTTTGAACTGATTCGCAACAACTGATTCTAACTCAATTCCTCCCCTAAACAGTTTATTTGCAAGATCTCCATCATTTACTTTGTAACGACCATTTTCGAACAGAATATTGCCACCAACACCAATCATAAAACTCTTCGCATTCACAATATTGGGAACAACCGGCACCGGCACCGGAAGATTTACCGTTCCACCCGCATACCAGTAATTTCGCTTGTTTGAGTTCACCAACTTTTGGCCAATGCGCAACTCTGTTTTTACCCCAATATTTCCAGAACAAAGATTAAATCCGCAATCAATGTTTCCTGAAAATCCTGTTCCCCATTTATTGTCGTTTTCGTATATTTCAACATTCCCCCTTAAACTCAGTGGTCCCATTGAGCCATCGACATTAAATTCTTTTATTTCTGGAGGGATAGGGACAAAGTTTCCTTGAGGTGTCTGACGGAATCCAACGGTAGCGGTTCCACCAATTTCCCCAAAATCAAAACCCGGAACCGCGAGTTTTCCCTGAATCTTGAGAATGTAATCAGTGCCCATACCTTGTGCACTGTTATTGTTATTGTTGTTGTTTCTGTTCCCTGAATTGCCTGGATTGTTTGAATTTCCTGAATTTGCGTTGCCTGAGGAATTTCTTGTGATTAATTCGAAAGGACTCCGCCCACCATTTGCAGCTTGACCAAAACCATACCCCAACACAGAAGCCGCAGTTAGTTGTACATTCCCCAAACTAAAGGCATTGGCTCCTGAATTTTTGATTGTCATGTTTTGAAAATCAAATGCCAATCCCAAAGTAGGAGGATTATTTGCTGTTTTACCCACTTCCAGATTCATATTCCCCGATAAATTGAGTGCCACTTCGATTGTCCCCTGTCTCATCGCCAAATTCAATGAGCTTGTTGGCGATATTTCCAAAGTAGCACCATGTAAGGGTTCAAACTTAACATTGTTACCCAATGTCACATTACCTGAAAATTCTGTGCGACTGCCATTCAAGGAAATCGCCAATTTGTATTTTGTGTTATTTGTATCTTGGCTGATAGGCGTTTTTAAACGTCCCGAAAGGTAACTATTTGAAATAATCCCTTGATCAATCCTGAGTTTAAAAGTGTCAATTGCATAATTAAATGTCCCCCAAGAATACCCATCTTTAATTGATCTCACATTGTTTTTAAACAATTCAAAGCTCGGTGCATCGCCGTTAAAATCCAATGTGGACAGATTGAGGTAAATCCTATCATCATTCGGAGGCGCCAAGCCCACTCTCCTGGTTCCACCACCCATCCAGCGGGGCAAAGCCACAAGTAAATCGTTGGCTTGTCTTCCTGTCCATGTAGCAGGTTGAGGATTAGGCTGATTGTTCATCCTCGATAAATTGATGAGTGTTGAGTTATCGATTACTAAACTGCACGATTGGAATACAAAATCATCCATATCGAGTGCAACAAAATTTGGCAAACTTGCTTCAAAAACCATATTTCGGTTTTTATCGAGTGCAATTTCAATTGGCGTAACAATGGTATCGCCTGTAACAGGTTGGGGAGTTGCAGCTTTGATTAAACGTGGATTGGGAATCAAATCGGCGTACAATAATCCATCTTTCACCCCATCGGTACAATCAAAATTGATGTATGGATTCCGATTATTCAGATTAGGTTTAAGTTGAATTTTTCCTATTCCGGGAATGGAAATTTTATTGTTCGAAACCAACTCTAATCTCATCAATCCCAAATTATTGCAGCTCGGAGTAAGTTGATAATCGAACGACACAAAATCCAAAGCATCTCCTTGGGTACCGTTTAGTTGCAGACTGAGCCCAGCAAACATATCAACACGATTGGAATGAAACACTAATTTCCAAATGTAAAAAGACCCCAAATGATTCCACGAAGTAACCAAATAAGGCAAAGTTGAACCTGCCGTATCGTCTGTATTTTGCCTAGAACTTCTAAAAATCAAATCCCGATTCGCATCGCTTTGCAACATGGTTCTAGCACCAAGCACACTCAAGTTATTCGGAACCAGATTTCGGGTATGATCTCCCTGGCGGGCCTGAGCTTCACCAGAGTAAACATAACCAGATTCGGTAACTTTTAAACCCGTAAAATCGACCAACAAGTAATGTTCCAAGAAAGGAACTTTGATAGCACCTACGCCATCATAAGGTTCCGAAGTGGTGTTTAATTGTTTGATTTTCATGGTAAATGCACCAATACAAACCTCGGCACCAATTCTCATACCGTCGTAATTTGTGAATAAACATCCGTCTGCCAGTTGGTTTAGGTGAAACTCTTTACTAAAAACATATGGTGCAGAATTGGTATCAGTTGGGTCCGACAAATATCCAATTCGAGCATAATAATGTTGATTTTCTGGCAAATCAATCACCACTGATTTTGTGGTAAACAAATCTGACGTAATTTGATTGATATTCGGATGATGAATCAAATAATCATGATTCATATCCACCCATGCTACCCTCTTTGGAGATAAAAATTGTGCATCTCTGTCAATTTCGATGAACATTTTTTCGCGAATCATGAGTTTGTGATTTTCGTCAAATCCAGCATCCCTAGCCAAGGAAGCCATTGAATCGGGTAGTACTTTCGACGGGCGTCTCATGGGCAAATATTCAATACGGAATTTCTTTTTGGTAGAATCCAATTGAACCTTACGCATCAGTAAAGGCTGCCCCATTCCAAAAACCATGTTTGAAGTTGCTTCTACAACTTGCTCCAACGACTGTGACCTCTGCTTAATATAACTCGTTGCTTTGGGTTCAAATTCCTCCCCTCTATACCACGCCCAGCGATTAAAAGTTCGAAACATCACGCGATACTCTCCGGTTCCTCGAAAAGCAGTGGGCGATTGATAAAACATGGTATCAGAAATGTATTGCCAATTGGAATTTGGTTCATTGCATGTGCCATACACTTTGATTCTTTCTACATTAGAATTTGCGGCCCCTATAGACGCTACAATTGGATAATTCTGAAACGGAATTGTATCACCAGCCGCGGGATAAATAATTCTCGATGAAAAACTACTATTGGGAGGATTTGCAGTGTTCCCACCTGCATTATTTTGGTTATCAACCAATGTAAAAATACAGGTTGCGCTGTATCCATTGTTTCTAAAAATCACGTTTTCATTTTCATCTGAAACTTGAACCCTGAAAATGTATTGAACGCCAGGTCTGAAGCCTTCTTGCGATACATTCAATACCGCAGTAGTTGCGTAATTTGGCAAGTCTTCCTTAACTAAAAATGGAGTTGTTTCGCTAAAAATTTGGTCATCGGAAGTTTTCCGTAATGGCACCTCGTGAATAAACAGCTTGTATTTGGGTATAATATTGAGTCCTTGCTGTTGAATCATTGCTGGAGGCATCCAATTCAATGTCAATACGTTACTCGTAAACGCATTTTGAATCTGATTGCCACAACCCGCAATTCCATTCACAGAGGAAATCATTGGCGGATCTAAATATTGAATCACAATTGGGTTGCTACAATTCCCATTTGGGTTTGTTTTGGGGGACGTTTGTCCGGGCGTATTAAAATCATACGCTGTCATGCAAATGGTATAAATGCCTTCCGGTAAACCACCGGTTCTTAAGACTTGCAAATAATCAAATCCCGACATCAATACATTGTTTTTGTCGAACAATTGATCCATCTCCGCTGCCGTCATTAAATGATTGTCAAATGCATTTAATGTAAATGGAGTGGCTGGTACAAAATTGGGATTTGTGTGAATGTCAATGCCCGTATTTGAGCTAATTTTCGCTGAAAATTTCAAATCCAAACTCTGTGAAGTATTGTTGCGCACGAAGATTTGAATTCTTTCTGGCGACATATCCGTATAATACTTCAGCGAAGGACTATAAGGAGGAAGCGGCGTAATTGTAATGGTAACGTCTTGAGCTTGCAGCGAGCCTATTGTCCCAAAAAAAAATAAAATAAATAAAAGTTTAAAACGAGTAGCCATATGTGATTCCAAGTCTGTTTTGAGTTAAGTAATAAATTGATGTTGTGTTAGTTGTATTTAATGTGTATTGGTAACGTATGCCAATAAGTTGCCTTTTTAAGATGGTGAAATTAAGTCCTGAACTCACAGTAAAAATGTTCCCATCGGTAATTCCATTGACACTTCTTTCTTGGTAAGTAGTACCTAGATTCACCCGAATTTTATTTTTCAAGAAAGACGAAGTTGCCGATAACGAAGGTCCTACATTCACCACATCTCCAGTATACATAGCTATCGCTGCCCTGATGAATCCAAAATTGATGTTCAATTTTAATTTCGATAAGTTCATACCATAGTTGAAAGTTGTGAGAAAGACGTCTGACTGGCTAAATTTTTGTGTGAGGACATTCAGATCGTCCACAGATTGTTGAGTAACATTTACGGTGATGTTAGACGAAACCAATTTTCCAGGAAACAACATAGAAATCGTACCGCCATATGAAGCATTGATCTGACTAATCCGAATACTGTCGTTCAATTGGATTTTCCCGGAAGTTTGGGTGGTTCCAAAATTCGAATATGTTGCTTGTAAATTCAACCTAGAAAAAGGGGCAATCGAGATGTTTAAAGACTGAACATTTCGAATGGTTGTGGCCATTTTCAGTTTGCTTAAATTGTCTTCTTGTAGTCCGTATGAACCGCTCAAATTCAATTTCCCTTGCCACAAACGCAACCCAGGATTGATGGTGTATCGCTGAATGTCGTTTTGAATATAATACATCCCTAACGAACGATAGTTAGGTCCTACATATTCATATTGGCCTGTTAAATCAATGTATTTTGAACCGAAACCAAACAACATTTTGTATGCCTGATTGAAGGTGGTGCTAATATTTACGGCTATCAATGGCTGAACAAACTGAGGCAATTGATTTTGAATTTCGTTGCCAAACGCTTGTTGATCTTCAGTATACAATGAAATGGCACCTTCTGCTTCCCATTTGAAGTGCTTCCCCAATTTTAATTTATTCGATAGACCAACAAGTAAATTGTCGGAAGGAGAAATATAATTCACAGTAGGTCTTTTGATTGAAGCCGTATCATCTTGGATTTTGATCAGCGATAAATCAACAAAATTGACGTCTGAACCGACTCCCAACTTGATTCCATAACCAACTCTTTTGTAAGCGGGAATGACGGTTATTCCCGCAGATTTGATGAGTGCAGTATCTTCTTCTATGGCCCGATTGAATCGACCATAAAAGGCGGCAAATCGAAATTTACCGGGATTCAATTCAAGTGCACCGCCCAAAAAGGTAGCCCCGGAGAGTGTGTAACTGCCAAACGATAGATTTCGAAAGCCCATGTGAGCAGTGGCCCATTTATAACTTGGCGACAACCCGTATTGGTTAAAGGGTTGAGAATAATTAAAATCGTTGTTGGAGTAAACCCCAGAAAAGGGGAAACTCATATTGGCAATGGTTATTGTGGGTTGACCTTGTATGAACCAATCGAGTTTATTTAAATTGGTTGCATTTGGTGCCGTGCCGCCCTTTTGATTATACCAGATACCGATATTGATGCTACCTGTAATTTTCGGTTTCAATAACGATTTTAAGGTAGATGAATCATTTAAACTTTTATTTTCATTGTGAAGACCAGCGAAAAGTAAATTTTGCTTTAAAAATAGAAAGATGACGATGATTAAATGATTATAGCGCATGAATTTGCAGTTCTGCAATATATTTCTAAAAAAAAATAATTCCAACGCATTATTTGCAAATAATGGTTATTTAATCAATATTTTTTTGTGAATAACCATTAGGAAAATTAAACTAAAAAAATAGCCCAGCTTTCGCCGGGCTATCAACTTAGAAACTAAACGATCAAAAAAATTACTGTTTGATTATTTTATGGTTTGCAATTTTACCAGCAGCTTTCACCGTAATAAAGTAAATGCCCGATGTAAAATTGGTCATGTCTACCAATGTTTCAGATGTTTGAGATGATTGATTCAAAACAACTACACCAGAAACAGAAGTGATAGAGATTGTCAATGGTTGATCAACCGATGATTTTACCACCAATAGGTTTTTTGTTGGGTTAGGATAAATTGACACTGGAAGAGCCAAATCATTCACAGAACTTGGCGTACAAACCCTCACAAAAATGCTGTCTGTGGTTTCAAGATTGTTACAACCGGTTGCATTGTAAGAATATTTAATTTTCACATATCCTGTTGTTGTTACTTTAGAAACATCGAATGTATTTCCAGAAACACCGTCTCCAGTAAATACACCATTTGCAGGGCTACCAACCAATGTAATCACATCTTTAGATTCAGCACAAATGGTATCCTTTGCAATGTCAAAAATCAAACGATTCACTGATTCTTGAGCTCCAATATCTTTTGAACCTAAAATTGGGAATCCACGTTGGTCTAAAGAAGGAATGGTATCTGCATACACACCGCTATCTAAAGCAATAGAACCACTAAGCAAAGCATGAGTTCTGGTATCTGAACAATTGAATTTCAAAGTATCCAATTTGGGATCTACATTGTAGTAATTACCAACAATTAAAGGAGTTTTGTTTTGAATTGCAGTTACATCACCAATGAAAGACTTCACAGGATAAATTGGATAAACGTGACCATTGATTTCATGAATATCTTTACCATTGAATCCATTATTTCCCCAAATAATTGAGTTTGTATAGTTGTTAATACCATAGGTGCAAATACCTCCACCTTTACCCGTTTCTGCAGTGTTATTTGTTATGGTACAGTTGATGAATTTAGAGAGATTATTACCTACTAATACTCCACCACCGTCTGTTCTACTAAAATTACCCGATACAGTGGTATTTTCCATATAAATCTGATAACCATAAACTCCACCACCCATTACAGATCCAGTTTTGGATTCATTGTCAACAATATTGCCAGAAACCTCTGAGTTGTACATGTACAATTCTATTGCAAGAATCGCACCTCCCTGAACCTGATAATTTAACTTTCCGAGTGTTCTGTTGTTCACGATTCTGCAATTATGTATGTATAACTTATTCGCGGCTCGAATGGCAGAACCACCACCATTTAATTGTTTATCACCGTTTTGAATGGTCAAGTCATGAAAATGCACTTCCGCAGCACTGATAGAGAATACTCCATTTTTACCCCCAGCAAATGGTTGCGTTGCACCTTGAATGATTGTTTTAGAAACACCAGCGCCCATGATTGTTAAATTTGTAACCCCTGAAGCATTTACAATAGAATCTTCTGTGTATGTACCTTCAAAAATTTTCAAAATATCGTCGGTTTTCACTGCTAATAAACCAGCCTTAACAGTTGTGTAATCGGCCCCAGATGCCCCAACAGTTACAACGTTGATAAAGTTAATTTTTAAAGTAGTGTTTACGCCATAAGTGCTGTCGATTTTACCACCTCCAGCAAGTGCAGCATTGGTGAAGGAAACTTGGAAATTTGTGTCAACAGCGTGATCACTAGCTTTTCCTGTTAAAGACATTGAAAGCGTTGAATCATTTTGCTTCACCAATTTAGCTGTTAGTCCAGACACCAAATTTGAAATGGTCACTTTACCCGAAGCCACGAAATCTTCACCAACAGTTCCTGCAAAATAATGTCCCTCAAGTTTGTTGTGAAAAACATCGATGGTTTCTGTGAATGAACCATCATTGTCCATCACTTCTTTAATCACCAAAGATTTGAATTTAATCGATGGACCATTAATAGAAACTTTGATTTGTCCCCATCCGTTGGTTGGCAATTTACTCGTATCTGAAGTCATGTCATAAGGACTTGACCACATCAAGCTGCTAGTATCGTTAGAATAATTGGTCAAGATGTAACGATTGTACATTTTGCTGTAACAGATGGCCGCGTTATTCGCAGACTTTGGTCCAACCCAATAGGCTTTGTTGTTGTATTTTCCTTTGAATGCATACAATCCATTGTAATAACTCGGAAAACCGTTTCCTCCTTCAACCACCAAATCAGGTGTTTGTGAAAATGCACTTCCAATACTCAGAATGGAAAGCAATAAAATGATGAGATTTTTTTTCATTAATCGTGATATAATTCGAGCACAAAGTTAAAATGTGAATATTGTTTAGAAATGACCCAACACAGTTGATTTTTGTTAATAAATTGATTTTCATTGATTTAATTATTCAAATGTTACAGTAATAACACAAAAATGATGATTTACACGAGTAAAAACATCCATCCATTTTAAGAATTGGAATCGTAAAAATTAAATTATTCAGTTTTAGAATTAAATTTGTATCTCAAGCCTCCATGACACATACACGCAATAAATTCAAGGTTTTACTCATCGACGACCATGAAGTTGTACGATTTGGAATATCTCAAATTATTCGGCAGTATGTCCCCAATTGCGAAATTTCGGAAATTTCTGAATTTCATGAAATCAATCAAATCGAAAATCTTTCAAAGATGAATTTGGTTATTTCTGATTTAAATTTACCCGATTTTAAATTTTACCAAGTGGTAGAAGAATTAAAATTGAAATTCAATGAAATTCCCATTATCATTTTTTCGATGTATGAAGAGGAAACCATCTTGCCCATTCTTTCAGACAATCAAAATATTTACAAATTCATTCACAAGGGTGAGGGATTATTCAAATTAAAAGATTCGGTTTTGGAAATCTATCAAGGAAATCTGCATCATAGTCGAAGTTCTAAAATTTCTAATACCGACAACAAATTCTCATTACTAAGTAACAGAGAAATGGAAATTGCAATACTTTTGATTAGCGGTAAAACTGGCGTTGAAATTCAAGAATTGACGCAACTAAAGGCTACGACAATTTCAACATTAAAGCATAGAATTTTTCAAAAACTCGACATTCACAGCATTGCAGAATTAATGAAATTGTCTTTAATGTATGGGATTGATCAATCTTGAGCGAGGTTTAGAGATAGTTCGATGGTAAATTTATCATTTTCCTTCAGATAGTGAAATTGAGCATCAATAATTTTACCAAAAGCCAACATAATTTTCCATCCCATTTTAACTACAGAATCTACGTTTAAAATCTCAGTTGCACTTTGATCTTGAATTCCTATAGATGCAATAATTGAATCAGGTAATGGATTTTGGCTAATAAATTGAATTTTAACTCTCTTCTCTGTTTCCACAATGTTCAATTGCACCCAATTCCCTTGGTTGTATTTAATGGCGTTATCCAATAAATTGCGAATAATTGAATCTAGCAAAACCCTATCGGTAAGAACGGCAACTTTTTGATGATTTAAATAATTTGAATGAATAGAAATTCCTTTAAGTTCTATAACCGGATGGTAAACTTTTAAAACATCTTGTATCAACGTTGCTAGATTAATTCTTTTTAATTGCAGGGTAAACCCAATGAATTGGGTTCCCAACCATTGTAAAAATTCATTGATAAAATGATACAAATCGTGTGTAGTTTGTGCTGAAACACTCAATGTGTTTCTTAAATTCTTAATATTCTGTTGATTTCCGTTGAGCGTTAGAAAAATCGATTGAGATAAAAATAACAAAGGAGATTTTAAGTCATGCATTAAAATGGCATACAATTTATTTTTAAATTCTATTTCAGCCTTCAAAGAGTCTGCCAATTTATTCAATTCAATCATTGTATTTTTTAATTCTTGGGTTCTTTGACGAACCATATTTTCTAATTCTTGCTGATATCGAATTTTTGATTTATATCGGTAAGCAAAAATACCTGCCACAATGATGACTACTGAAAAAAGAATGAGTAAAATGAACCACCATTTAAAATAATATGGTGAGGGTATTTCAATGGTAATGATATTTAATTTCGATCCGTCATAAAGTTCAAGGTGATAAATTCCAACAGGTAATCGATTGACAATAATTTCTCTACTTTCAGCAATTTGAAACCATTGATTATTCAATTCGCTAATGCGATAAACCAATTTCGGTGAATGATTTTCAGTGTAGTTTACGTAATCTAAACTCAACTTAAGAGAAACATAATTGTAGGGCAAAGTCAGCTGATTTGAAAATGGAATTTTCGTAAATTCATTAATAAATATTGTGCCTACCTTATAATTCAATTTGGTATCTTCAAACAGATTTGAACTGTCATATATTTTCACCACCCCCCTATCGGTTGCAAAAAAAGCAACTTTATTTTGGGCGGTGTTATCGTCAGGATAAACCCCACCATTAATTTCGTTACACCCTAAAGTTTCAGTGGCAGAAATAAATTTGAATTTAAAATGCCTCATTTTATTTGAATTCGAAAATTCGTATTCAATAATTCCTTTGTTTGTTCCAATAAGTATTTTGTTATTTCCAATATTTCTCAATCCGTGTGATGCCAACATCCAATTGTAAGGATCACTTTCAATCTGAGATAATTTACCATGACCACCTAATAATTGAACACCCGCGCCATAAGTGGCTAGATAGATTTTATCATCTACAAATAAAACATCTCTAACAGAAACCCCTTTTAAATGGTGTTGCTTGGTATTAAAATTTGCATCCAAAATAATGAATCCACTGTTGGTACAGAAATATAGTTTCGACTGATATATTTTTACTTTATGAATGAGATTAATTCCATTAAATTTGAATTTCAAATGGATAGAATTTCCAATAATTTCATATATTGAACCTTCGGCAACAAAGTAAAAACGACCATTATGCCAGAAAACATCTTCAACAAATTTATTTTGAGGGACAGGATACTGAGCAATAATTTTGCGTGTTTGTGAATTTAATTTTATTAAATAGAAATTTTGGGAAAACCAAATATTTCCCACCGAATCTGATTTACAAAAAGAACCTGTCCACCTTCCTGGCACCACCAATTCACCACTATTTTTTTGGTCGATTTTCCAAACAAACAAACCCCCATTTGTCAATGAGTATAAATGTTTTTTTGTTTGGTCCAAACAAAATGAATATGTGTATGGCGTAATTTGAGAATTCGAATTTGGAAGATTATAAAAATTATCACCAATCAATTTGGTTTCCAGTAAGCCGTAATTTGCTGTGCCTACAAACAATTTCTTATCGCTTATTAATGGGTAAATACAGTTAATTTCATTTAATAAGTAATCTGGAATATCGATAATAAAGGAAGGACTATCATCATTCTTTTTCCAAATTAAAATTTGATTATCGATTTTAAATGCAACTAAAGTATTGGATTTGAACAGCAATCTACTGCTAGATGTGGTTTTAATATGATGAATATTACGTTTATGAGGGTCCCAATACCAAATAATTTCATTATGCCGAACTTTATAATGGAAAAAATCTGGCAGTGTAATTTCACCGTATTTCACTTGAGAATTTGAAGGGGCATGAGTTGGAGAAAAATTTGATTTTTGATAAACCTGTTCGGAATTTCTTCCTTCAAAAAACCCTGTATTTACAATTAAATTCAATCCCTTCTTTTTTGTTAAAATCAAATCATACCCATGAATTTCATAGATATTGGTTTGATCATCCTCAATGAATAATTGTTTATTTACATTAAATACGCCTGAAATCCGATTGCTTTTCAGGTCTTTGTTATTGTTTTGTGAAAAAAACTGGACTTGCGAACCGTTGTACTCAAATAATCCAAATTGGGTAGAAATCCAAAATTTTCCACTTTGATCCATTTCAATTCCTGTCACCGTATTTTGCAAAAAATATCGATTTATTTTGACCTGCGTAAAATAATTAGGAGGGACACCAAAAGAATGTCCCTCCACCATGAAAACAGAAAAGAAAATGAAGAATACTAAGCGCAAGGTTAATTCATTAAAATTGGCAATTTAGCTTCAAAATTAATTGAAACGCTTTGATAAGTGGTTCCCATTTGTTTGATCGCTTTTCCAGATACAAGGCAGGAAATATGTTGAATATTTTCAAATTGTTTTTTTTGTGTATTAAACGTAGGATATGCTTTTCCCGCTTCAATTATTTTAAACTTAAGTGATGGCCAAAGATTTAGTTTTGAATATTCCTTTACCTTCAAGAAAGAATATGCATCTATATTAAAATTAGAGGTGGCCATATTGAAATTTGCGGAAATTCCATCGGTGTAGGCCGAAGAATCTAATACAAAACTATCTCCAGCAGCAAGCTTTGGCAATAAAAAATTACAATTAAACCAATTGGTTTTCATGGAATCAATGATTTGCACTGAACAATAATAGCCAGAATCGTTCGTGATTTTAGCGCTTAATTTACCCAATGCATTATAAGGCAAACCCTGTACATTCGACAAATTAGAAGTCAGTTGATATTGATCATTAGGATCAACAGTTAAATTAAAAAAATAATCGGTATTGCCAATTTTCCCGTAATTATTCTTTTCAAGATTTTCTTTGTTACAGGCTGAAAAAGCAAAAAATAAAATAAATATATAATAAAATTTCCTCATGGTTTGTCAATAATAATAAATTCTGTACGTCTGTTTTCTGCATGCAATTCCTCAGGACAAGTGACCCCATCTTTGCATTTGTTCAACAATTTCTCTTCGCCATAACCTTTAAAGACAATTCTCTCCTTAGAGATATTCCCTTTAGTGTATATATAATTGGTACTTGATTCAGCTCTTTTTGCGCTTAAAATTAAATTATCTGCTGATTTACCCCTTGAATCAGAATGAGACCCAAGTTCAATGTAAATATTCGGATTTTGATTTAAAACCAAACATATTTTATCCAACTCAATGGCCGCCGATGGCGTAATGTCCCATTTACCTGATTGAAAATTAATTTTACCAATGTTAAACACTTTGGCTAAGTCAATCCCTGTTTTCAAGATTTGAACATTATTGAGCAAATTTGAAATTTTATTTAAATCAACAGTATCTTTATCTTGAGGTAGAACAATGATTGAATCTTTAACACCAATCAGTTTTTGACCTTCGTATTGAATGACCAATACAGTAGTATCAAACTTGGTAACATCACTCATTTTGAAAGTAAAATCACCTACAAACTCAGAGTGAATGAATCTTGTTCTATCTTTTACTCTGAGAGCAATTTTTAATTTATCAGCTTTTGTTATCTCACCTGTTTCACGGTTAATCAACTTTCCAACAAACACTAAATCCGTTGAATGAACAACCTGTGCAACTGTATCAACCACTGGTGCTTTTATTGGTGCTTCAGGTTCAATTTTCTCTTTTATAATTTGAACACGATAAACTTTATCTTTATTTGTGGAATTATTAAAAACAATGGCGCTTTGTTCGTTAAATCTTTGAAATCCAAAAAAATCCGAATTTTCAATTCCCCCGAAGCTGATTTTCGAAACATTGTTCAGAATGTTTTTACTCCAAATTTCGAGTTTTTTATTTCTGTCTGTACAGAAATATAGTGTTGTTCCGTATACCGAAGGGAACAATTCATTCGATGCAGAATTAATGGTAGAGTCCAATATCTGTTCTTTCAAAAACTGATTATTTTTTAATGGAATCATGTAAATATCGAAATTCATTTGACTGCCTCTTTTATTTGAAGCAACATATAAATTCTCCAAGTTATCGTCAAAAAATGGATATCCCACAGAGTAACTCGGATGATTTAAAAACAAAGGAGACTCAGATAAGAAATTCCATTGATCATCAAATTTCAGAACAAACACCCCCAAATTCAAACTAGATGCACTCGAATTTGTTAGATTCCTTGTTACAAAAACCATATGCATCTTGGAAGAAACACACACAGGACCTACATGAAATTCACCATGATTTAACCTATCTGCAATTTTTCTCGATTTAGAATTGTTTTTTAACGGTTTTACCTGATAAAAATTCGCATAATAACCCGGATACTCTTCATATTTTTGTTCTAAATTTTTATTAGCCACAGAAATAAATGTATCTTGACCGATGGCAAAATATGAAATAATATCATCATTTACTGACTCTGTGAGCAATTCATTTTCAATTTTATATTTTTCAATATTTTGTGCTTTGAGGTTCCCCAAAAGACAAACAAATCCTGCGAAATAAAAGAATATTTTTTGCCTCATTTTATTTAACCCTCCTTGGATTCACAACATCTTTTTGAAATAAATCGTTGATACCATATTTTAACGAGAATTCATGTGTCATAAAACTCATTGTATTGATAACATTTGTTGGATATTCATAGATATAGCCGAATTGAATTCCACTTTTGGTTCTGAGACCTGCTAAAATTCCAATTGCGCTTTCAATCCTATAAATCAGCCCAAAGTCAATTGATTTTTTATAATTAAATACGGTGGTAAAATCCAATGATAAAGGAATATCAATAGATGTTCGTGTTAAAATTTGAGGATTAAAAATCCAATCTTCATTCACGCTATATTTTCCCGAATACGAAATATACAAATAATTTCGATTGTTGTGGGCCGTAGCATCTTCATTTCCACTAAATGTGTAACGCAATATGCGGGGCTGAGCAATGCCAATGGTGTGCTTTTTATAATTGAACTTCAATCCAAACCCTCCGTTGCCAAGAATTCCAGTATTTAGACTTTGACCGAACGATTCATCATTTCTATCAATAAATGTCAAATCACTAAAATTTACCGATTGGTTTTGTGCCGTGATTCGCAGTGCTGAAACAACATTGAAATTTTTGGAAATCATCAACTTATAACTGTAATCTGCATTTAAATTAAGGGTTTTGACTGGTCCAACTTGATCATAAACGATAGACACTGCTGCGCCTGTATTTTCATTCAATGGTGCAGAATATGTTAAGGCATAAGTTGTTGGATTTCCTTCAATTCCAACCCATTGTGTTCGGCCTTGAATTGAAAGTTCAGCATTCAAATGTTGCCCTGCTTCAGCAGGATTCACCAAGTTATTATTGAATCGATATAAACTATATATTGGATCGATTTGTGAATTTAGGGTTGCTGCGGTCAAACAGCACAGCCATAAAAACAGTTTTATAGAAATTTTCATTTTGTTTTTCATTTTATTTTAATCTATTAATATAAACAGAAACCGTACGAACATCCTGATTCCCTAAATCAACAACCATGAAATATGTACCATCAGGCAATCTACCATCAGACTCCAAGATTACTTTTGGTGAATTAGAAATACCGTCCCATGAATTATCGTAGTTTGATTTTTCAAATACCACATTGCCCCAACGATTTAAAACCGTAATTTTATTATTGGGATAATATTGTAATCCAGGAATAACATAATAATCATTTAATCCATCGCCATTTGGAGAGATACCATTTGGTAAAATTACCTCACACTTGTCGGTATCTTTATGGTTGAGAATTCCATCATTATCACAATCTCCCGTTAATTCTTTATTGTCCTCTACTCCATCGCCATCTGTATCTAAATCTAAATAATCCTTTACTCCGTCACCATCCGTATCGGTTGTTCCTTCATCAGAATCAGAAATACCATCATTATCTGAATCAGTATCCAAATAATCCAAAATTCCATCAGAATCAGAATCTTTTGAAGCTTCATCTTGATCTAAAATTCCGTCATTATCAGAATCAGTATCAATGTAATCTGCAATTCCATCATTATCTGAATCAAGTGGGATCGAAGAGTTTAATCCTTTTTCTTCACTGTCAAGAATTCCATCATTATCTGAATCCGTATCCATGTAATCCGCTACTCCATCTGAATCGGAATCAACAGGATTGTTTTTATCTGAACCAGCTTCCACACTATCAGGAATTCCGTCGTTATCAGAATCAGTGTCTCTGAAATCTGGAGTTCCGTCTCCATCCGTATCCTTTGGATTATTTTTATCAGAGCCTACTTCTACAGAATCCAAAATTCCGTCATTATCCGAATCTGTATCTTCATAATCTTTCTTACCATCGCCATCACTATCCAATGGTATATTCTTATTTGCACCAGCTTCCACTGTATCTAAAATTCCATCGTTATCTGAATCAGTATCTTTAAAGTCATCAATGCCATCTCCATCGCTATCCTTTGGATTATTTACGTTAGCACCTACTTCCACACTGTCTGGAACTTGATCATTATCGCTATCGGTATCTAAATAATCCGGTAACCCGTCACCATCAGAATCAACCGGCAAAGACCCATTACCTTTTTCTACACTATCAGGGATACTATCACCATCGCTGTCAGTATCTACATAGTCTGATTTTCCATCGCCATCTGTATCGATGTTCTTTTCAATATTATCATCAATACCATCAGCATCTGAATCTGTATCTACATAGTCTGATTTGCCATCGCCATCTGTATCGATGTTCTTTTCAATATTATCATCAATACCATCAGCATCTGAATCGGTATCCACATAGTCTGATTTGCCATCGCCATCTGTATCGATGTTCTTTTCAATATTATCATCAATAGCATCAGCATCTGAATCGGTATCTACATAGTCTGATTTGCCATCGCCATCAGTATCGATGTTCTTTTCAATATTATCATCAATGCCATCTGCATCTGAATCGGTGTCTACGTAATCTGATTTGCCATCGCCATCAGTATCAATATTCTTTTCAATATTATCATCAATGCCATCAGCATCTGAATCAGTATCTACATAATCTGATTTGCCATCGCCATCTGTATCGATATTCTTTTCGATGTTATCATCAATGCCATCTGCATCTGAATCGGTATCTACATAATCTGATTTGCCATCGCCATCTGTGTCGATATTCTTTTCGATGTTATCATCAATGCCATCTGCATCTGAATCCGTATCAACGTAATCTGATTTGCCATCACCATCTGTATCGATATTCTTTTCGATGTTATCATCAATGCCATCAGCATCTGAATCTACATCCAAGTAATTTGCTTTCCCATCGCCATCAGAATCAATATTCCCTTCAATTGAATCAACGATTCCATCGTTATCGGAATCCGTATCTCTGAAATCCGCTTTTCCGTCAGAGTCGGTATCAATATTTTTTTCAATTGAATCTAAAATACCATCGTTATCAGAATCCGTATCCAAATAATCTGGTGATCCATCAGAATCACTGTCAACAGTTAACTCAACACTGTCATCGATTCCATCATTATCTGAGTCAGTGTCCACATAATTTGGTTTTCCATCGCCATCTGTATCAATGATACCTTCAATTAAATCTGTTATTCCATCACCGTCAGCATCAGTGTCAACAAAATCTTTTTTACCATCCCCATCAGTATCAATATTCCCTTCAATTGAATCAGAGATTCCATCGGCATCTGAATCTGTATCAATGTAATTGCCTTTACCATCACCGTCAGTATCTGTAACTCCCTCATCAAAATCAGAAATCCCATCGGCATCAGAATCTGTATCAATGTAATTTTCTTTTCCATCACCATCAGTATCAATAACGCCCTCTACTGAATCGTTGATTCCATCAGCATCTGAATCTGTATCGATGTAATTGCCTTTACCATCACTGTCAGTGTCGGTTGTTCCCTCTACTAAATCGTTGATGCCATCCGCATCTGAATCGGTATCGATATAATTGCCTTTACCATCATTGTCAGTGTCAGTTGTCCCCTCTACTGAATCGTTGATTCCATCCGCATCTGAATCAGTATCAATGTAATTGCCTTTACCATCACTGTCAGTGTCGGTTGTTCCCTCTACTGAATCATTGATGCCATCCGCATCTGAATCGGTATCAATGTAATTGCCTTTACCATCACTGTCAGTGTCGGTAGTACCTTCAACTGAATCATTAATTCCATCAGCATCTGAATCGGTATCGATATAATTGCCTTTACCATCATTATCAGTATCCGTTACTCCCTCTACAGAATCATTGATGCCATCCGCATCTGAATCTGTATCGATGTAATTGCCCTTACTATCATTATCAGTATCAGTTACTCCCTCTACTGAATCGTTGATGCCATCTGCATCTGAATCGGTATCGATATAATTGCCTTTACCATCACTGTCAGTGTCGATAGTACCTTCAACTGAATCATTAATACCATCCGCATCTGAATCGGTATCGATGTAATTGCCTTTACCATCATTGTCGGTATCGGTTACACCCTCCACTGAATCGTTG
>JACCEA012270620.1_pt1 | contig 36425 bp, 29 predicted proteins | sample 7449851 | NCBI WGS metagenome assembly JACCEA01 (sample SAMN15323453, study PRJNA562643) | freshwater metagenome | isolation source: river surface water | place: USA:Blue River Watershed | collected 2017-08-18 | reverse complement strand
CCTAATTTCTTTTTATTCTAACACACATAGTTCATTCGAACCTGAGACCTTCCCGACTTGAAGGTCGGGATGCTCTATCCTCCCGATCATTTTCGGGATGAGCTATGTGAGCTCATGTCTATTCCTAGTAAATAAAAAAGGGGATTTCCGAAATATCAGAATCCCCTTTTGTTTCGTCGGGGCGGCAGGATTCGAACCTGCGACCTCCTGGTCCCAAACCAGGCGCGATGACCGGACTACGCTACGCCCCGAACTAGGCTTTTTTATGTCTTTCAGCACTTCGCCGCTTGCGAAGTGGAATGCTCATTTGCGGGTGCAAAGATAGTGACTTTTCTCTCTTTTGCAAGCACAAAAATGATTTTCTCATTTTTTTTCACCGCATCGTTGCGGTGGGAGCGGGATTCGAACCCGCGGTACAGTTACCCGTACGACAGTTTAGCAAACTGTTGGTTTCAGCCTCTCACCCATCCCACCAGTGTCCAAAGAACGTGGGGGCAAAAATAACAATTCATGCGTTCCTGCAAAGCAATTTTGAGAAAAAAAATAGCTTTTGCCCCTTCAATCCTTTTTTACGATCTGATTATTCACTAAAAATCAAGTCTTTCAGCTTTTCGCGTTTCGATTTCACCTCCTCAAAAAACTCTCTACGCTTGCGCGCAAAACGACTGAATTTACGCTTTGAACGCAAATGATGGTAACTTCTTGCATAGTAATGCGCAAAGATCCCACTCAAGGGCATCGCTCCTAGATAGATCAATTCTTGCCACCACCACAATTCAAAAAAGGCATCCGCGCTGAGCCAAAAGATTAAATAAGTTATCGGATAAAGTAGCAAACCTAATAACACAACTAGTGGAGCGTGATATTCCACATCCTTCGACATTTTAGGAACTACGAATCCAATGAATTTGTAAGTGGCAATATTGTGCAACCAACCAAAGAGAAACAAAGGGAAACAAGCCACTAAGAATATCGTGGTCTGCACAAATTGTCGACTATAAAGCGTTGCTCGATAAGGACGATCCAGAAAATCAGGACGAATTCCGGCTTTCACTAAATCTTGCTCTAATTCCTCTACCTGCTTGCTGATCGCTTCCACTTTCCACGGAGTTGTAAGGGCAAAACTGTCCATTTTCGCCTGTATTGTTCGCAGTAGTTGAATACTGGTTTCTACTTGTGCTCCTCGATTGGTGTAACGAGTATCAAAGATCCAACGCAATTTGTCGGATATTGTTTCCTTTATTGCATCGTCCATGGTCACAAAAACCCTTGTTAAAGCGATGCGGAATTGTTCCGTTAACTGCTGCGCCGCCTTTCCCGGAGTTTTTACATAGGCTTCCACCAGCTCTTCACTCATTGAGATCGGCTTACCAATGTGCACCATGACTTTGCCTCGAAAGGTGTCGGCATCTATGTAATTCAAGCCTACAGGTACGATATGTACATCTAACTTTCCTCCATTGCGTTTTTCAACTTCCAATGCTATGCGTGCGGTTCCCGTTTTCAATTCACGCAAACGACGTTCTAAATAACTAGTCCCTTCAGGAAATACAACCAACACCTCTCCTTGCTCCAGCAATTTATAACATGCTTCGAAGGAATCCTTATTACTCACACCACTGGTAGCTCCATCTGATTTTCGATTGATCGGAATCATACCCAAAGCACTCAATACTTTCTTTTTAAATGGAGAATTGAAAAACGTCGCCTTGGCTAAGAAATGGACCTTTCGTTTACTGGCATAACCCACCATCCAGGCATCCATGAGGGTATTGGGGTGGTTGGCGATCAAAATCACCGGACCTTCCGAAGGAATCCTGTCTGAACCATGAATACGCACTTCTTTGTAATACATGCGAATTCCAAGTCCCACCAACCATTTTAAAATGCGGTATAGCATGAAACGAATTTACACATTTCAGAAACAACGTCATTCGATCATTTCCACGTAAATTTGTACTATGTACGAGATCAATGTGCAATTGGACCATGAAAAGCGCCTTATCGGCTTGGGGGAAGCAGCAGTTTTTGAACTGTTCGATCCGCAGGAGCTGTATTTGGCTGATGCGTTTCTAGAAAGTTACAAACATGATTTTGTATTCATTGCGATCAGCTATGATCTCGGACACCACTTTTTAAATCTGGAGAAAACCAAAAAGCCCAGTTCATTTCCTTTACTACGTCTTTGGACTGCTAATGAGACTCGTATTGTTCCCAATACTACTCCATTAATGGATTATCAGCCTTCTGAAAAAGTAAGCTGGAAAGCACGTGAATCGCGCGAAACCTATTTATCTCGTGTACAAACCTTGAAAAACGAAATTCAATTGGGAAACATCTACGAGATCAATTACTGTCAGGAATTCTACGCAGAACAGGTGAACGATTTCGACGGGAAATCACTTTTTCAGCATTTGCAAAGCCAATCTCCTACTCCATTTAGTGTTTATTGGAACAGTCCGAATTGGGAAGTGGTTTCTGCTAGTCCGGAACGCTTTTTTCGTGTAGAAGGAAACAAATTGATCAGTCAACCGATCAAAGGAACAGCTCCAAGATCGGCGGATCCAACAGAAGATCAGCGCATCATCGAGCAGTTGAAATCCGATCCCAAAGAGCGTGCTGAAAATGTCATGATCGTAGATCTTGTAAGAAACGACTGTTCTAAGATCGCTGAAAAGAACTCCGTTCAAGTAGACGAATTGTGCGCCATTTATTCGTTTCCGATGGTTCACCAAATGATCTCAACCGTTTCTTGTAACTTACGACCAGAAATTGGATTTACTGAGATCTTAAAAGCATTATTTCCTATGGGCAGCATGACCGGTGCTCCCAAGCGTTCAGCAGTTCGATTGAGCGAAACGCACGAGTCTTTTTCACGTGGTTTATACTCCGGAAGTATTGGTTACCGCGACCCAAATGGTATCATTGATCTGAATGTGATGATCCGTTCGTTTATTTACAACAAACAGGAAAACTACCTGTCTTGTCCCGTTGGTGGCGCGATCACAAGTCTTTCAGATCCTGAGAAAGAATATGCGGAATGTCAAATAAAAGTCGGCAAACTTTTGAATCTCCTTGGCACATGTCCGTGGTAATCGATGCCTTTGAACAATTGGTCCCGAAAGACAGACCAATGCTCATCGCTTGCAGCGGTGGACTTGACAGCCGCGTATTGTTACATGTGTGTTACTTGCAAAAACGAAATGCAGACGTGCTACATGTGAATTATCATTTGCGTGGAGCAGAGAGTGACGCCGACGAGGCTTTTGTTCGCAGTTTATGCGTCAATTATAGCTTTTCGCTACATGTAGTCCAAGCTGATCCGAAACTATTGAAACGCAAGGGAAAAAACGTACAAAATGAAGCGAGGAAGATCAGATACCAAGCCATGCGTAAATGGACTGATCTACATCCAAATGGAATTGTTTTGTTGGCGCACCATGCAGATGATCAATTGGAAACATTCTTTACGCAATTGGCCCGAGGAGGTGGAAGTTACGGTTTGGCTGGAATGCACCAGCTCCGTCAACAGTTTATACGTCCATTTTTAAACTTGCGAAAGGTAGAATTGTACGACTTTGCTTTAGCGAATAAATTATACTGGCGGGAAGATTCCTCCAATCAAACAGACAATTATTTGCGCAATCGAATTCGTCATTACTTATTACCTATTCTGGAAAATGAAAATCCGGATCTTGCGAAGAGTATTCTTTACCTTCAAGAAAAACTCCGTGAGAATCAAATAGAACTTGGCAAGCGAATTTTACCGGCATTAGAGTTATGGCAATTGGAACAAACGATCGATATAAAGGAATGGTCTCAATGGGATCAAGCCGAGCGATTGACTTTTTTAAGAGAAATTGGTGCACCAAATCATTTATTGAAAAGAGCCAACACCTTCGAGAAATTGCAATCAGGAGCTAAAATAGATTTTGGGTTTACTACACTTCAGCACGTTAAAAATACGTTAAAACCGATAGTCTCGACGATCAACAATTCCACTTGGGATTTCAAGAGTAAAGTTGTGCAAACACTTCCGGCGGCTTTTGATCTCAATTGTATTTATCTCGATCCAGAAAAGATCGCTGGAAAACTGCTTATTAGATTAGTAAAATCAGACGATACGATGTCACCTCCTGGCTTAAAAGGAAAACAACGGGTTCACAAGATCTTAAAAGACGCTGGTATTCCTGAAAACGATCGCAAAGTTTTCCGGGTCTTAGCCGACGAAAGTGGAGTTATCTGGATTCCGGGCATCAAAGTAGACAAGCGTTGTTTAGCAGATGCTTCATCACGCACCATCCTGCGCGTTGAAAAAAAATGATTTTTTTCCGACTTCTTGATTTCATTTAAAAATTTACTTAAATTAGGTAACCTGCAAACGATAAAAACCATGGAACCAGAAGTAATCGAAAAAGAGCTTGTCAAAGAATTGACATTCAAGGAGCCCTTAGCTGTAAAACAAGAACCAGATATCCACCGAAAACTGGAAGAGGCGACGCGCTTGGGTAATGGTTATCATACTAAAGTGGGGATCATCTTCCATGACGATAGCGGTTTAAAACGCGTAAATACCACTATTTGGGCAACAGGTCAAAAGTACATCTGTTTAAAAGGCGGTATGTGGATACCGATAGACCACATTGTGGAATTGAAATTTTAGCTTTTCAAGAATTTATTGGATTGTTCTATTGATGACGACAATTCGTTTTGTAGTTTTGATTGACGATATTACCCAATCATGATGAAACGAATTGTCTTCTTTTTTGCCCTTTTTTTAACGTTGGCAGTCCAAGCACAGGAAAAAGTTTCTTGGTCATTTAGCTACAACAACGAGACGAAAGAAGTTGAATTTCAGGCAACTATTGCCGGGGGATGGCATTTATACAGCCAACACATCAAGAACGACATTGGTCCTGTGCCCACAAACTTTGTATATACCGAATCAGCTGGAATCACTGTTGACGGGCCGATCGCAGAACCAAAACCTATTCAGGAATACGATGAAAATTTTGAAGCAACACTGGACTTTTTCAAAGATCAAGTGCGTTTCACCCAAAAGATCAAATCCGGTTCAAAGGGAACATTAACCGGTTACGTGACCTACATGGTCTGTAACGACGTGATGTGTCTTCCTCCGGTTGATGTCCCGTTTACCATTATAATTCCTTAAACACATGCAGATTTTTTCTATGAAGACCAAGCTTTTTGCAGCACTTTCAGCAGTGCTTTTCGTATGCTCATTTGCCGTTAGAGCCCAAGGATTAGAGTTCCCAGAGGACAAAGCCAAGTGGAAATTCTCTGTTGAAATGGGGAAAGACAACGAGGCTACCGTTATAGCAGAAGTATCAATCGCTAAGGAGTGGCACATCAATGCGATCGTTCTGCCAAAAGGAAGCTTTGGTTATGCAACCAAATATACTGTAAACAAGAGTAAAGATTACAAATTAGTAGGGGGTGTAACAGAGCCAAAACCAATTCTTAAACATGATGAAGAATCTGATGAAGATTTATGTTTTCATGAGGGAAAAGTAAAATTTAAGCAAAAAATTAAAATCATAACGGACAAAGAATTTACAGTTAGTGGTAGTTACTCCTTCCAGCCTTGCGATGCATCTCATTGTTTGCCTCCATATGATGGCACTTTCAGTGTGAAAGTAAAACCAAATGCAGACGGAACAGCAAGTGTAGAGGAAACTACCGGTGAAAACACAGCTGCTGCTTCAGGAAATTTGGGGAATGATACGCCAGAGCCTAATCCGAATGCTAAAACGACAATTGCCAACGAGAAAAAGCCGGATAAAGAGAAGAACACAAATGAAGTGTCAAATAAATCACTTTGGGGTGTTTTCTTCTTGTCATTTTTCAGCGGATTCGCAGCGTTGATCATGCCATGTGTTTTTCCTATGATCCCGATGACTGTAAGTTTCTTTACAAAACGCAGTAAGACCAGAGCACAAGGAATAAAAAATGCCTTCTTGTACGGAGGATCCATTGTGCTGATCCATGTGCTTCTCGGTGGAATCGTAGTAATAACAGGTGCTGGACATATCTTGAACGAATTGTCTACGAACGTTTATTTCAACATCTTCTTCTTTTTGATGTTGTTCCTTTTCGGACTTTCGTTCCTTGGAGCATTCGAAATTCAATTACCAGCCAAATGGACGAACAAAGCTGATGAGAAAGCAGATAAAGGTGGACTTGTTGGAATTTTCTTTATGGCGTTGGTATTATCCTTGGCATCGTTTTCTTGTACCGGACCAATTTTAGGTGGTTTGTTAGGAGGACTTTCAGCTTACGGAGGTGGTAGCGCATTGATGGTAGGAATGTTTGCCTTTGGATTGGCTTTAGCATTGCCGTTCATGTTATTCTCTTTATTCCCGTCATGGTTGAATTCAATGCCAAGTTCAGGAGGTTGGTTGAATGTAGTTAAAGTTTTCTTAGGATTCCTTGAAATCGCATTTGCTTTCAAATTTCTTTCTACTGCTGACACAACGATGCAATGGCACCTATTGGAAAGAGAAATTTTCATCGCAATCTGGGTTGCAGTATTTGGAACGTTGACGCTATACTTGTTCGGTAAGCTCCGATTGCCGCATGACAGTGAAGTAGACAGACTTTCTGTTGGACGCACTATGATTGCAACGCTAACACTGGCATTCACGATGTATTTGATCCCAGGACTTTGGGGTGCACCTTTGAAACTTGTCAATGCATTTTTACCGCCTGACTTTTACGCTGAATCTCCAAAAGGCTTCGGTGGCGGAGGAAACACAAGTGTTCAATCTTCGACACACGCAGTTGATGGCATGCACGAAGGTCCGCAAGGTCTGTTAGCATTCAATGACTATGACAAAGCTTTGGCTTACGCGAAAGAAGTAAACAAGCCATTATTCGTAGACTTTACAGGATGGGGCTGCGTGAATTGTAGAAAAATGGAACAATCCGTTTGGGGTGAGCCTGGCGTGATCGAACATTTGAGAGAGGATTTCGTGATTGTGTCACTATATGTTGACGAACGCACTGAATTGCCTAAAGATCAACAAAAAACTATTCAATTGAATGGTCGCAATTTCGCTATCAAAACGATCGGAAACAAATGGACTGCAAAACAAATTGAAGAATACAAAACATCTTCTCAGCCGTATTATGTGATTCAAACTCCAGACGGTAAAGATGTACCAGTAGGTTCTGCGGATTATCAAAATCATTCCGACCCTTCAGTTTTCCAAAAATGGTTGGAAAGTGGTCTTAAAAAAGTCTCAAAATAAGTTTAATCAAACTAAAAAAGGGATGTAAAAACATCCCTTTTTTTATGCCGTTTGACCCAAGAAATCAACAAAATTTTTAACGGTTATCCTGATTGAAATTGACTGGAAACAACGAAAAGAGGGATGCCAAAAGCATCCCTCTTCTCTTTTACCTAACCACTACTAAAAATACTACTGTTTTACCAGTTTTCCCACAGGCATTCCGTTGTTGAACAACAGGTATTGTCCTGCAGGCGCTCCTTCTAACAATAAAACTGTTTGCATATTAGAACAGTTTTGAGTCAAAATTGTTCGACCTGACAAGTCAGAAATTGTTAAAATATCTCCTTCTACTGTATTTTCTACCACCAATGAAGTTGTTACCGGATTTGGATAAAACTTCAACGTTGATCCTACTGCCTCGTTTACTGACAATCCTGATGCTACAGGCAAGCCTAACAAGTTCCCTCCTGTTGGCAAAGCAACCCACAAACCAAATCCTGCTCCGTTGTTATTCGTTGTTGGAGACAAGAACCCAGAAGCCAATACTGTAATTGCGTTTCCTCCCAATGTCGTCAGATCTGCGTCGTATGAAATCACCGGTGTACCTCCGGCTTCGATCTGTAATTCAAATGCTGCATTTGGTAAATCTAAATAACCAGCATTTTCACCGTAAGATAAGCTGTCCACAATAATTCCTGCTGGAATAGCTGTCTCACGTACATCTACCATCGGTGCATCTGTTGCTCCGTGGAATACTTTTACCGCTACTTGATTTGCTGCATTAGCGCTTTCGCGAGCTCCACCAAATGCAATGATATTGAATGGTGTTGCAGGTGAATAAGTTCCTGAACCAATCGTTCCTGAAGCAATGGCCACATATTTATCACCACCAGCCAAGTTAATTGTCTGCGTATATAATGGACTTGCACTAGAAGCAGCATTCGGAGCTGTGATGTCTATTTCTAAGTTCGTGTTTGCTGGTACATCAATGAATGCTGTAGCTGTGCGGAATTGGAACGCCGGTATCAAATTGATAGCATCGTTAACCCATACTCCTACAGTTGCTGCGTCTGTTGCTGCACAATTGTGAATCACCTGCAAACGAGCGGTTGAAATAGCCTGACTTGGCAATTGAATAACTGTACCATCCGCTAACACTGCGAACAAACCGAATGCCGCTCCGTTGGAGTTGACTGATGGATTTAAAAATCCGGACGCCATCACTGTCAACGCAGCACCGCTAGCTCCCAAAGTTTGCAAAGGTGCGCTGTATTGAGCAACGGTTGTTTGATCCATCGTGCGGATTTGTACCGAATAATCATCATTTGGAACAACGATATAATTTGTAAAATCGCCAAACTCAGCTCCCGAAGCCAATTCAAGCACCGCTAATGGGTTGGAAACTTCTGACACTTTAACCGCCGGAGCATCAGTCGCCCCGTGGAAGATCAAGATATCGTTGTTAGTCGGCACGCTAGCTGCTTCTTGGGCGTCTGCTTTTACAAATAAGTCAAATGGTGTTGCCGGAGAATATCCTGTTGGACTTACAATCCCTGCAGCCATTACCACATACGTTTCGCCATCAACTACGGTCAAAGACTTTGTAAATACCGGCGAACTTGCATCAACACTGGAAGGTCCGTTAATAGTAACCGTGTAGGTTCCTGCAGGCACAGTAATAAAAGGTGTTGCCTCGCGGAATGAAAGATCGTCAAATGACGCATCCGGAAAACCTCCATTTACGCGAACGTCAACCGTTGCTGCTGCTGCATCTGCTGAATTGTGAATAACTTGTAAACGTGCTTGTGCCATCGCCCCAGATGCCAGGGTCAAAAATGTAATACTAAATAGTGCTTTTTTCATAATAAGTTGTTTTGTTACGATCTTAGAAACAAGCACTTATTAGTTTTGTTTAATCTTTTGTGCAAAACATTAAACATTTAACACTTTTTTTCATTTCGTATCTTCCTTATCTTTGAAGGGTGAGTGATTGGTTACAGACATCTGTAGAATTTGTTAAAGGCGTTGGGCCACAACGGGCAAAATTGTTGCGGGAAGAATTGGGTATCTTCAATTATCAGGATCTCTTATTTCATTTTCCCTTTCGCTATATCGATCGCTCGAGATACCACACGATCAGTGAAATTGGTCAAATAGATAATTTCGTTCAGCTCAAGGGACAGATCATTGGCATCAAAGAAACCGGGACAGGTCGTGCAAAACGCTTGACGGTGAAATTTCAAGACAGTACCGGAACGATTGACCTTGTTTGGTTTCAAGGCTACAAATTCGTGTTGCCGAATTTAAAACCACATACTCCCATACAAGTCTTTGGTAAACCCAAACAATTTGGTGGAAATTGGAACATACCTCATCCGGAAGTGATCCCCATGGCAATGGTCGATCCAAACTTGGGATGGCAAGCTGTTTATTCCAGCACTGAAAAACTTACCAGTGCAGGACTTCATTCACGTGGTTTACACAAGATCATCCTCAGTTTATTGGCTCAGGGTGGAATTTCACAATTGCCTGAAACGCTTCCAAAGCATTTACTCGACCATTATCGATTTCCCGATATCCATCGCGCTATTCAAGCCATTCACGCACCGAAAGATGTGCAGTTGGCACAACAGTCTCGTGCTCGTTTCAAATTTGAAGAATTACTTCATTTACAATTGGAGTTATTACTGCGCAGGCAAATCTCATTGAGTAAAACGGCTGGACATCAGATCACGGAGGTCGGTCAAATATTTTTAGACTTTTACGAAAAGCACCTTCCCTTTCCTCTTACGAATGCGCAAAAACGCGTTTTAAAAGAAATCCGAAAAGATCTGGGTTCCGGACATCAAATGAACCGCTTATTGCAAGGAGATGTAGGTAGTGGAAAAACAGTCGTGGCTTTGCTAACCATGCTAATGGGTATTGACACCGGAGTTCAGGCAGCATTGATGGCTCCAACGGAAATCTTGGCCAATCAACACTACATTGGATTAAGTGAATTATTGGAAAACACACCCATCCAGATCGCATTGCTTACCGGTTCTACCAAAAAAGCAGAACGCAAGCGGATCCATGAAGGATTGCTGGATGGAAGCATCCATATTTTGGTTGGTACCCATGCCTTATTGGAAGACGTGGTCCAATTCAAGAATTTAGGCATTGTTGTCATTGACGAACAACATCGCTTTGGTGTAGCACAGCGTGCGCGATTGTGGAAGAAGAACAGTGTTCCCCCGCACATTTTGGTGATGACGGCAACGCCAATTCCACGCACTTTAGCCATGACTTTTTATGGTGATCTGGATGTTTCGGTAATTGATGAATTACCTCCAGGAAGAAAGCCGATTACAACGGAGCATCGATTCGAGAAGGACCGCTTAGTGGTTTTTGGTTTCATCAAGCGGGAAATTGCTTTAGGACGTCAGGTGTACATTGTCTATCCACTTATTCAAGAATCTGAAAAATTAGACTATGCGAATTTGATGGATGGCTACGAATCGATCTGTCGCGCCTTCCCTTTGCCGGATTACCGTGTAAGCATTGTTCACGGGCAAATGAAGCCAGAGGCCAAGGATTACGAAATGCGTCAGTTCGTGGAGGGAAAAACGCAGATCATGGTCGCAACTACAGTTATTGAAGTGGGTGTGAACGTACCCAACGCTTCCATCATGATCATTGAAAGCGCTGAAAGATTTGGATTGTCTCAATTGCACCAGTTGCGCGGACGAGTTGGTCGCGGTGCAGAAAAATCCTATTGCATTCTTCTTTCAGGAAACAAGCTTTCTAATGACACCAAAAAGCGACTATCAACAATGGTCCGCACAAACGACGGTTTTGAGATTGCTGAAGTGGATTTGGAACTACGAGGTCCAGGCGACATCATGGGAACCCAGCAAAGCGGCAACTTAGACCTTAAAATCGCTGATTTGGCGAAGGATGGTCCTTTGGTGGCTCAGGCACGTGAGTGTGCTCGAGAAATTTTGCAAAAAGATCCCCGATTAGAGCAACCTGAAAACCATTTCTTGCGTATCGAGTTAGTGAAACGCCTTCGGGACAAACCGAATTGGGCAGAAATTTCCTGATATGAAACGATTGATCCTTATTGCAACACTTTTCTTTTCCGTCCAATCATACGGACAATTGCTTTCCGGAACTGCTGTTGAAAGCGGACGAGTGATCACAAGCGAAACTACGCTTACAATCACGTACAAGCAAGCGGGTACTGTAACTGTTGAAGTGGCGATCGATCGCACTGGTAAAGTGACGTCTGCTAAAGTGGTGGACGCAGAAGGCATCAAAGGTACACCTGCACTTATGCCGGCTCAAAATGCGGCCAAAAAACTGACGTTCACACCTGGAACAGGTTTCGCCAAATTTGAGCATGCGCGTGTGAAATTCACTTACGTAGTGGAATGATCAACGAGACTCGCTGACCAATTCAAATTGCTGCCAATTCTCCTCCAGATAATTCAATAGGTCCTGAATTTCATTCAGGTCGAAAGAGGTTACCAGTTTTGTGCGGTATTCCTTGAAATGAGCAATTCCTTTGAAATAATTCGTGTAATGACGTTTCATTTCTGCCACCCCTAAACGTTCACCTTTCCATTTCACGCTCATATCTAAATGATCGCGGGCAGCTTGAACGCGTTCTTGAATTGTTGGTGGAGCTAATTTTTCTCCGGTTGCAAAATAGTGTTTGATCTCACGAAAGATCCACGGATAACCAATGGCTGCACGACCTATCATGATTCCGTCCACTCCGAATGTATTTCGGTATTCCAAAGCCTTTTCCGGTGAATCGATATCGCCATTTCCGAAAATGGGGATCTTAATACGCGGATTATTCTTTACGTCAGCAATATAATGCCAATCTGCTTCGCCTTTGTACAACTGCGCTCGTGTTCTTCCATGAATAGAAAGCGCCTCTACTCCAATGTCTTGCAATCGCTCTGCTACTTCCATGATGTTGATATTGTCGAAATCCCAGCCTAAACGGGTTTTAACAGTAACCGGAAGCTTGGTAGAATCGATGCACGCTTTTGTTAAGCGAACCATGAGATCAACATCCTTTAGAACCGCCGCTCCAGCGCCTTTGCAAACTACTTTTTTAACAGGACAACCAAAGTTGATATCTAATAAATCTGGTTGCGTCGCATCCACGATCTTTGCAGATAAGGCCATCGCTTCCTCATCCCCTCCGAAAATTTGAATACCGATTGGTTTCTCGTAATCGAAGATGTCCAACTTTTGACGACTCTTGATCGCATCTCGGATCAGTCCTTCAGAGGAAATGAATTCGGTATACATCAGGTCAGCTCCGTGCTTTTTGCACAAGGCACGAAACGGCGGATCACTTACATCCTCCATTGGCGCCAATAAAAGCGGAAACTCCCCCAATTCTATATCACGAATCTTCACCATGGCGCAAAGATACGGAAAGCACCGAAGATGTTTATCACTCTTCTTGTTGTTTCGACATACGCTGGTAAAAATAACCTCCAACCAAGAGTAAACCTCCTACCAATAGGAATACCAAGGTTTTGGTGATGGTGCTAAGCATTGTCAGGTCGTAAAAGAATAACTTCATTAACATGACTCCCAAAACTGACAGTGCGGTAACACGTAAAGCTGAGGACTCTGTTTTTAATCCACGAATGAGCAAGAAAACGGCGTAAGTTCCCCATAGCAAAGAGAGCAACAATTTGTAGCCCACTCCTATTTCGTAGATCAGTGACCAATGGATCAATTCCAAGGAAAGCAGCCACAATAATCCAACGTGTCCAAATGCCAATTCCCAAGTAGATTCGCGCATGCTTCGCCATTGGAACCAGCCAATGAAACAAAGTACAACAAAGAAACCATAGCGTGAAGCTTCGAACATGGTTCGGTCTATATCCCCGTTATTAAAATCATCCGACCAGGAATTGACATAGGTCACACCTACCAACAAGAAAAATAGTCCCAATAAAAAACTAATTCGTATCCCTGTCCGATAAGCGTTCACCAAAGCAAGCACCGATTTACGATACCAAATAGAACATGCCAAAACAAAGGCCATCCATAAGTAACCGAGCATGCGATAAGCTTGAGCTTTATTCGGGTCTAAGCGATCTAAATTGGTAAAGATGGTGATGGGCTCTTTGGGGTCTTTAAGCTCAGCTAATGCGAGATTTCCGGCATATTTAATGGCCATGAATCCAGACACAGCCGTTAATGTAACCAGCACCAAGGAATTGATCTGTATATAAATGCGATTTTCAACCGCCGCAAATTGAGCTTTTAGTCGCCAATAGAGCACCAAATGGAAAACAACAAGAAACACCAAAGCCAGCACATAATCGTTCATCCATGCCACCTCTGTATGTCCACCCATCGTTCTGGTGAAACCCGTGGACATGATCACCAATCCCATAATGCCCGTAAACAATGCACCCAGAATACGGATCAATTCAACCCGAACACCCATTGCCCACCACGACCAGATCGAAGTAGCAATTGCAAGTATAAATACCGGATAATAGGCTGAAAAAGGCAACATGAACATTGCTGCAATGCCCAACCACAGTTGGAGGTCTGTTCCTGAGTTATCTGCCACTTGTTTGTCCTTCAACCAATAAAGCACCAATGCCAAAACAGGAACTACCCCAGCCAGCAAATTCATTAAATCAGAATTGTGACCTGCAGCATTTAACCCTAAAAACGTGAAGGTTGTTAAGGCAAATAATTGCGTATGTCCCCATGCATCTAAAGATTCCTTCAAACGCAAACTACTTGCTTTTACGCCAAGTGAAATGACGATGTAGAACAACCAAATATAGATAGTTGCCAACCAGGTGTCCTGTGGTCTGAAATCGTCTGCAAACCAAACAATGAAAATAATGATGGACCATGCTATAATGGGGATGAACAAGCTTTTCCAAGCACGTAGGAATGATAGCACCAGCATACCAACATTTATCAAAAGCATGTAACCCAAATAGTAGCTAATATGTTGATTACCTGTACTAACGAGTGGAGGCAACAAATAAGCTCCCGCTAAACCTAAATGAGCGATGATCACGCGATTCATTCGAAGGGCTGCAAATACAGTGGCTATTACTGTCAATAACATTCCTCCATAGGCAAGTCCGAGTGGAAACACATGATAAAATGCATATCCCGCATAGGTCATGAAATAAATAGTTGACAAAGCCCCACTGCCCAGTATCGCACTGAAAGCCTCGTATTTCTTATGCAAACGAATGGCTACAAATCCTAAAATTGCTCCAACTAAATAACCTCCAGCAATTCGCAATCCTACACCGATCAGTTGATGGTCAATCGCATATTTCACACCGATGGCTACACCAATGAGAACGATAGCAATTCCAATTCGGGCCAAGAGCTTTTCACCTACAAAATGCTCCCAATCGATGAGTTGTTTTTCTTTTTTGGGTGTTTCAGCTTGAACGGGGCGATCTTCGGAGGAGGGAATTGGGGCCTCAACAGATGATTGCTTTTCGGTTGTTACCGAAGTTTTGCCTTCTTTCCACGCTTTGAATTCTGCATAATTCGTGCGAATCTCTTCTTTCAAAGCCTGGTGGCGGTCCCATAATTCGCGGTAGCGCTTTTCAAGATCATTGATCTTATCTTCTTCTTGACCCATAGCGGATAACTTTAGTCTTATCGAATGTACAAAAAGATTTTTCTTATTCTAATTAAATCGAAGGCTTTAAACACTGCTGTCGGAATGAGGAATTTTTCTAAACTTGTTGTATGAAAATGAAGCATGTAATTGTAGTAATATATACATCAATTGTTGTATTTCACATTGAAGCACAAAAAGATTCAACTGACATCAGTTTTACAGGAACAAAACTTGATCCGTATGAAGATCACGACGATTCTACCGGTCACTTTTCTTATTCCGGATATATTGATACTTATTTCGCATATTATTCAGACACTAATAACAGCGAAGGTTTCGTCAAGTTTCCTACAGGAAGCCCTCGAAATAAAGAGTTTGGGTTGAATATGATCTTGCTGAATGCAACCTATCAAGCTGAACATATTCGTGGCATTGCCACTTTATTTTATGGGGATATCGCCCGCTCTGCCTGGTCAAGTTACTTAAACATGGTTCAGGAGGCAAATGTGGGAATCCGCATTCGGAAAGGACTTTGGGTAGATTTGGGTTACTTCAGAACACATTTCGGACTTGAATCTATTCAACCCCGCGAGAATCCAACAGTAAGTTTTGCGACAACAACATATTATGAGCCCTATTTTTTAAGCGGAGCAAAACTCACCTATTCCATGAATGATCACTGGACCTTACAGGCAGGTGTATTTAATGGATACAATACATTCATTGAAACAAATAATAATAAAGCACTCACACTTTCATCACAGTTTGTTCCAAACAGTAAACAGTCGCACACCCTGAATTTGATGACGACAGACGAAAGTTTGACAAAGGACAAACAACGGATTTATATCAATTATATTGGTATTCTTAAATCAAGAAGAAATTCTTTAGGTATTGATCTTAACTTCGGTGCTCAGCAAAACAGCCAACTTTCTGATACTTCAAAAACGGCCTTTTTCTATTCTGCATTAGCAGTTTACAAACATCGATTCACACCGACTTTTGCTAGTTATCTGCGTTACGAATTCTTCAGTGATCTGCAAGAGATTTTGACAGGTCCGGTTTTGAACGTAAACCACACCTTAATCGGGCTTCAAGTAAATGGTGCAACACTTGGCATAGAATTCAAACCGGTTTCCCACAGTTTTATCCGATTAGAGTCTCGTTACCTGCACCTTGCCAACGACGAGAAGATCTTTTTTTATCAAAATAAGAGTACCAATCAGCGTTTTGAAGTGATCTTGTCAGCGGGAATTTGGTTTTAGATCTTATTTCCCGATACGACGAACAAATTGCTTGTTTTTCAGTATATACACTTCTTTACCTACTTGTACCGTTGCGCCTTCTTCGTAGGTGTGTAAATCGGCATAACGCTTACCGTTGAATTCCACGCAGCCTTTTGTAAGGTAAGCAATGGTCAGATAATTCTCATTCAATGCGTTACTGGAACCACAAACAATGATCTGGATGGGTTTCTGTACCTGATCCAACAATTTCATGTCGCGCGGAGTTGCTGCATTATCCGCCAACATCACAAACTGTTCACAAGAAGTACAAGCAGATTGCGCAGCCAGAACCGCCTCGATGTTATTCTCCGGTGTATCGCCGCCGTCCCCTTTTGCCATGGCAGTCATCATTTTGTTCAAAACCTCATCCAATGTAGGGTGATCCATTTGATAAATTCCCCCTACCTGGCCAATTTTCTTCGTCTTATCAGCTCTTCCATCCCCGTCATTGAACATGATTACCCCACGGATGGATGTGTCTTTCTGAGCATAAACCTGACGCAAGTACTCGAATAATTGTGCGTTGTATTGGGCCATACTACCAGTGATATCGATAACCAGGTAATAATTTGTCCATTTATTACGCGTCAAGGCATCTATCACCATTTTCGGTCGTGCTCCCGGTTTGATCTTGGAGTAATCTACGCGATTCTTATCGTCTTTGGGAGCTGGAATTTCCGTGGAATAGGATTTAATAGGAGAAGGAAGGATCGAACCGCGGCTCAGGTATTCTACTGTAAACTGCACCATGAACTCTCCCGGTTTTCCGTCGACTGATCCGGGCTCCCAGTTCGGCATGCGTTCCACGAACTTTTTCACTTCTTCGCGATAAGCGGGATCTGCAAAATCTTCGGGCAACACAATATCTTTGATCTTTCCCGTTTTGTCAACTGTAAACTGAACTGCCACACGCTGGTCTAACTTTTTCACCGAAGTAGGAAACTTCAAATTGCGTGTAAAATAATCGATCCGTTGTTTTTCCGTTCCGGGGAATTTAGGCTCTTTCAATTTATATTCCTTTTCAACAACCAATTGTCCGGTTGAATCCGGTTTAGCATTCTTGATCTCATTGCGCACAAAAGCATCATAGGCATGCGCAGGCACCGATCCGTCAAAAACTTTTTCCAGGTATTTTAATTCGATCTGCGTCATTAGATTGTTCGGCCTGTCGCGGTAGGTAATGACCACACCATGAAAATAATTGGGGCCCTCTTCCGCACTCGTACACCCCGTTTGTGCAATCAAAATCCACTCAACACCTGCTTGAGTCAGAATATCCGGAGCGACGTTCATAAGGGTTTTGAGTCGTTTACGGTTCAACCCGTGCTGATCGAAGGTTTCAGATTTGCGGTAAGTGGTATAAACCAATTCCACCTTTACAATGATCTTATCCTTCAAAGTGTTTAGGGCCGCAGCATCCTTGTAAACAGCGTTATTAAACGAAGTTTCCAAAGCAAGAACCTTGTCCTTTTTCGGGACCGTATATTTTTCTACAGAACGTGGAGTAATGCGAACAATTTGCTCGATCAAGGCATCGGTGGTTGTTTGGCCCTTTGCCGCAAATCCAAGAAAAAGGAAGCTGATCAAAAGCGTTCTCATGGTAGTCTGCGTTTGCCTAAATAATGATGGAGCGGCATTTTGTTACAAGGAAAATAGCACTTGGTCTTTCCCAAAATAGAATGCCGAAAGTGCAGTGATCAGGATCAGCAATCCCAAAAGCAAGGAAAACGATCGGAAACGCTCCTCCAATTTACCTTTTGTATAAACCGCCAAAAACCAACATGGTAAAGTTCCTATTCCCCATTCCAGGTGATTGCTTAAAATTGCCGTCGCCAAGCCTAGAAAACCTATTCCAAAAAAGATTGACGGTCTGTCGTTGTAATCCTTGGCAAAAAGTACTGCATTAACCAATAAGCACACGGATGCAAAGACCAAGGTCAAACTTTGAATGAGTACGATGCGATCAGCTGTTTGTTCGTCAGAGATCTCCGGATAAACGATCTGAAGAGCGAAATTAGATCCTATGAACAGAAAACTTGTTGCGATAAGCAATAACCAATCTTTGATACCGGGTTTCACCTTATCAACGATCAGCATTACCGGAAAAAGTAGAAACGATGCCGCTTTGAATAAGCCGAAAGGATAGAGAAAAACGCCATCCTTCATGAAGATGGAAAAAGCGAACATACTTAAGGTGATGATCGCCAATCCAGCTACGCGGTTACTAGTCATTGCGTTTTGCCAGCGCTTCTTCGATGTAATCGAACGTAGAAAGAATCACCGGTTTTCCGTCAACCACGGCAATGTCGTGTTCGAAATGTGCACTTGGTAATCCGTCAGCCGTGACAATGGTCCAATTGTCATCCAATTGTTCCACTTTTTCAGTCCCCATGTTGATCATCGGTTCGATAGCGATCGTCAATCCGTTCATGATCTTCTTACCACGACCACGACGACCATAGTTTGGAACTTGCGGATCCTCGTGTAAGGTTTTACCCAATCCGTGACCTACCAATTCGCGTACAACGCCGTATCCGTGTTTCTCAGCATGCGTTTGAATCGCCCAACCGATATCTTCGATACGATTTCCCACAACCGCCTGCTCGATTCCCAGGTACAAACATTCCTTGGTAACCTTCAACAATTGTTCTTTTTCTGGAGAGATCTTCCCAATGGCAAAGGTATAGGCATGATCGCCATAATAACCTTTGTAAACAGCGCCACAATCCACCGAAACGATATCACCTTCTTCCAAAGGACGATCGGTAGGCAAGCCATGAACCACTTGCTCATTCACCGAGATTAAAAGAGTACTCGGACAGCCATACAAACCCAGAAATCCCGGAATTGCATCTTGAGAACGGATATATGCTTCAGCCATTTTATCCAATTCCTTGGGAGTGATTCCTGGTCGGATTACCTCGGCTATTTTCCCGAGAGTTCTGCTTACTACCAACGCTGCATCGCGCATGATAGCTATCTCTTCGGCTGTTTTGTACTTGATCATATTCGGTTTCAGAAAATTCATGAGATGCAAAGGTAGTAAATTGTGCGAGAGCAAAGTTCTTGACCAAGTAACAAATGGAATCCACTATTCTTGATCAAAATCGAAGGTTCCACGTACAATAACTCCTGTTTTTAGGTCTTTTAACTCCAAAACTCCGGCGACGTCTTTTGGATAGCTGATCGAATAAATGGCCTTACCGTTTTCATCCTTACAAACAATTTGATCCCCCATGTTTTCTAGATCAAAATTAAATACACGACCGTATGGAGAGTTTTCAAAATAGAACATCCCTTTTCCTGACTCAAAATCAGATTCCAATGTAATTCGATCATTAGTTGCGTTTTGCAAGTGGTAAATACCTAATAATCGAGATCCCTTTGGTGTGAATTCAGGACTTTCGAAATTCAATTGATTCATACGACCGAAAACTCCTTTCGTTTTTACATCAATGATATCCATGTAGAGCCATTCTTCAAAAAATTTCATGCGCATTTTCAAGGTGTTACTAATGTCGTAACAATCATGCGTTTGCTCTTTTTCATTATAGATCACATAATAGGTTTTTACGGCTTGATTATTATCCATCACATCAACCACGGCTACGATCTGCTCTTTCCTCTCTGCAGTCAAGGCATCAACATTCTCGAAAATTTCCACTAAGCGGGATTGTGAACGGTATTCCCAAAACGTGATCAGCGCAGGAAGATTCTCGCTTCTTTCGGGGTTGAAGTATTCCACATTATCAATATGATGTGGATTTCCAACGATTAAAGGATCTTCCTCTCCAAATTCAAATTCTTCGGAACTGGACATTTCTTCATCCTCGCTATAATCTCCTGCGTATTCTTCTTCATAAGACAGATCTGTTTCCGGCGGATTGGTTCCAAAATAAACCCAAGTTGTGGTAGTTTCAAGACGCAAGTTGGTCAATTTGATCTCTGGAATTTCAACCTTTGAAAATGTGAGGTACATGGACAATTCTCCTTCAGGTCGACATTCAAAACGATTCTCAGCGGAATTGTAGCGGAAAAACTGAAGTACCTCAGCATCTCCGACGTAGATATTACCCGCTTCCTCTCCGTCTACATCCACATCGTCAACTACTTGAATGTATTCTGTTGATTCGCCATTTTTCAGGATGTAAAATCCAAATTTAGGTTGAGGTGCTTGTCCGATCCCTATCCCGGCAATCAGGCAAAAAAAGAAGGTAAGTTGTTTCATAATTCAAATGTAAGGAAATCAAACAGCGTTCTTTGATTTTCAGCTCAATGTTGCAACTTTCGAACTTAGCAAAGTTGCTAAGTTCAAACATTCCAAATTTCGAATTAAACAACGTTTAAATGAAACAACTTTGCTCCAACTTCAGCTCTTTTCATTATCTTCCATCAAATTAATCCGAAATGGTTAAAGTCTTGCGTGCCCTTCTCGTATTTCTATTCAGCACCCAGTATTGTAGTGCTGACACCACCTATTATGAAAACGGAAAGATTCAGTCTATCTATTCATACAATCATTCGCTCACAGAATATTACATGAATGGAAGTTTGAAACGGTACGTGCAATTCGACAAATTCTTAAGAAAAGGAAAAGAAACAAATTACGATTCGCTTGGGCTAATCACGTCACACGGGAAGGTCATTTTCAATGGTCGAAAACATGGCGTTTGGAAGACTTATCAAAACGGACAATTGACGGACAAAAACAGATACAAATTTGGATTTAACAAAAAGTACAAGCATACACCATCTGGAAAACGCATGCAGCTTTTTTTAACTTACGGCTATGCTTCATGGAGAGGTCCTTGTGATTCAGCTCAGAACAAATTCAAAGTATGCTTTGTACCTGTTGCCGGCTGTGTGGTGACTAGAAAACTGCTTTTCAGATCATCCTTCCATAATTTCTTCGTAAATGTCCGTTTAACGGCTCGATTTGGTATCAATTGGGAGGATAAAATTTATGAGTGTTGTAGTTGTAGCCGTAGCGCACCCAATTAAGGACTTATCGCACCTTGGTAAAGATCATTTTGTCCGATTTGCACAACTCTCTGAGATCAACACTTACATGCGCGAAGAATCGCGTATCGAGAATCACGCTACCGGGACTCACTTTGAGCAATAAAAAATCTTTATCAGGCTCGGTCATGGAATGTCTGTAAATCACCACTTGACTGGCTTGTGTTTCTTTAGTTGCCATGAACAGAGCCATTTGCTCATTTTCTGTTCCCAAACCTTTCGCTATCACCACTTCAATTTCTTTGGGGAAATGAGGATTCTTTGTCACATACAAAAAGACACTATCTGTACTTTGATAAACGTTGTCTGCTTTTTCCAGCAACTCATAAATGGAAGGTAACGTTTCTTCTTCAGTCACCAATTCAAGGGTATCCTGGCTATACAAAGAACCGGACATTAGAAAAAACACAGACAAGACAAACCAAATTTTCATAACCCGTTTCAATTGATGATCAAATGAATGTACCATTACATAAAGCTGATCATTCAAGTCAAAATTCAGAAAAAGAACCGAACTTCAGGTCAAGATTGAAGAACTTTTCACCAAAAGTCCAAGAAACAGCTACGCCCATTTGTGTTTGTTGGCAATAAATCGTTTGAAAGACCTTTGAACCACATGACGTCATTCCATTTTTATTCCTGATCAAAGCGTATCTTTGGCAAAAAGAGAAATTATGTCTAACACCATTCGCCTCAATAAATTCATTAGTGAAAGCGGACTCTGTTCTCGCAGACAAGCAGATCAATTGATAGAAAAGGGAATGGTGAAGATCAATGGAACTGTTGCCAAAGTTGGAAGCGTTGTAAAACCGCGCGACAAAGTGATGGTGAACGGACAGGTGGTAGAAGTGAAAGAAAAGAAAGACGCCGTTTATTTGATGTTCAATAAACCCGTTGGCGTTACGAGTACCACAGATAAAACAGACCCAACAAACATCATTGATTACATCCACTACAGCGAACGCATTTTTCCGATAGGTCGTTTGGACAAAGATTCTACCGGATTGATCCTATTGACAAGTAATGGCGATATTGTAAACCAAATATTGCGCGCAGGGAACAACCACGAAAAAGAATATTTGGTGACAGTGGATAAACCTTTCAATGCACAATTCATTGAAAAGATGTCACAAGGTGTCCCGATCCTGGGTCAAGTGACTAAAAAATGTAAAGTAGAACAGGTCAACCAGACTATGTTTCGCATCACTTTAATCCAAGGGTTGAATCGTCAGATCAGACGGATGTGTGAATATTTTGGTTACGAAGTTATCGATTTGAAGCGCATTCGCATTATGCACTTGGAGCTAAAAGGCTTGGCAGTTGGTGAAGCCCGTGAATTGGAACCGGATGAATTGGAACTGTTGTTTAAAAGCTTGGAAGGAAGTCGGAAGGACAGTGAAAAGGCTGTTCGCAATGATCAAGCGGCCAAGCTAGCCTATGAAAAAGAACAAAGCAGGCAACAAGCGAAAAAGGAACCTTCTAAGAAACGCGGAAATTCGCCTGATAAAGCCGCCATGGATCTGGAATATGCGGCCATATTAAAGGAAGCGCAACTAAAGGAACGCAAACGGATGGCGAATCATTCAAAACCCGGAGGAAAACCAAGCTTCTCAGGTCCAAGAAAACCAAAAGGTGGCGCGAAAAAACCGGGAGGAAGAAGGTAATAATATACAGTTGAGTTCTTCGTTAAAGATCAATGCTCTGCCCCATTTTCCGTGGCAATTTGAACCCACCATTCAGATAAACCGGAAGCATCCGCTCCAACAGCATGTGCCATAAACAAAGCCATGGCCATCATTTGATTTGAGGCATCAAAAACTTCTTCCATGCTTGTTAAGCGATCACACAGGATTTGAGCATCTTGGAGTAACAGTTCATTATGAGCTTGAATGAAGTCACCCGGATCAAGCGGATCCATTGACAGATTTGGTTGCAACAAGCGTTTCAAACATGCTTCACCAATTTTTGAGGAAAGTAGCTCCGGAGTGGTATTTCCCAATTGTTTCCAGGTAGCCAAAACTTGAAATTCATCACGTTCCAATAAACCTGTATCCAGCAATAAGGTTAGCGCAATATCTGCCAGGTTTTGCATGACTTCCATGTATGCATCTTGAGCCTGTTCGAATTGGGCTGTTTCCTGACCGGACAAATAGTTTGCAACTGACATTTTTGGCAAATCCAAAACTTCTGCGCATTCCGACAGGCAAGGGAAATCAGCTCCCGGATGCATGTAAGTAGCTTCTCCATGTTGAATTACTCGACCCAAGGGAAATAACCGACAAGCTAAAGGGCGAGCAGGATGCACACTGCAACCAGAATCATCGAGATACAAATTACACGCTTTACGTCCTGATTTATTCGCTTTTCCATCAAAGCGCAAAAAGATTCCACCGCCTGTTGTAAAACATTCTTGAAACTCCACAACGGATAAACCTTTGGCATCCGCCAATAGTCGCAATTCCCACGGATTCAAACGCACCCGATTTCCATGACAACAACTGCCCGACCTGGAACAAGTTAGTGGTAATATTGATTCTCTATTTAATGGAGTAAAGATCATTTAAAAAGCTTCTGCACCAGTAAACTTAAGCAAAGGATTTGATGTTAGTTTTAAAAACAAAACCCCCGATACCAAGTACCGAGGGTTTCTTATTTGTCTGATCGGCTTACGCCAATACTTCTTTTACTTTATCTGCTGCTTCTTGCAACAATACTGCAGAATGAACATTCAATCCAGATTCGTCGATCAACTTCTTCGCTGCCTCAGCATTTGTTCCTTGCAAACGAACGATGATCGGAACTGGAATGTTTCCAATGTTCTTGTATGCATCTACAACACCTTGAGCTACACGGTCACAACGAACGATACCACCAAAGATGTTGATCAAGATCGCTTTTACGTTTGGATCCTTCAAGATGATATGGAAAGCTTTCTCAACGCGCTCAGCATCTGCAGTACCACCAACATCCAAGAAGTTAGCTGGGTTACCACCTGAATACTTAATGATATCCATAGTAGCCATCGCCAATCCAGCTCCGTTTACCATACAAGCAACGTTTCCGTCCAATTTAACGAAGTTCAAACCAGCTTCTCCAGCTTCTACATCCATTGGATCTTCTTCTGAAGTATCACGCATTGCCGCGTAATCCGGATGACGGTACAATCCGTTTCCATCCAAAGTAACCTTTGCATCTACCGCAATAACTTTATTATCTGAAGTTTTCAATACCGGGTTGATCTCAAACATCGCCGCATCACAACCTTCGTAAGCACTGTACAAAGCCACAACGAATTTTGTCATTTGCTTGAATGCCTCTCCAGACAATCCCAAATTGAAAGCGATTTTACGCGCCTGGAATCCTTGGATACCTACACGTGGATCGATCTCCTCTTTGAAAATCAAATGTGGCGTGTCATGCGCAACAGTTTCAATGTCCATCCCTCCTTCTGTAGAGTACATGATGATGTTACGACCTCTTTCACGATCCAACAATACAGACATGTAGAATTCTTCTGTTTGCGCCTCACCTGGATAATAAACATCCTCAGCGATCAACACTTTATTTACTAACTTACCTTTTCCATTTGTTTGAGCTGTCTCCAAATGACCGCCAAGGATACCTTTTACTTTCTCCTCAACTTGGTCAATTCCTTTTGCCAAAACTACTCCGTGAGATCCAGTTTCCTGAACAACACCTTTACCGCGACCACCTGCGTGGATCTGCGCTTTTACTACGTACCAACCGGTACCAGTTTCTTCTGTTAATTTCTTTGCAGCAGCTACGGCTTCTTCAACTTTATCCACTACAACTCCACGTTGTACAGCTACTCCGTACTTTTGTAGAATGGATTTACCTTGATATTCATGTAAGTTCATGACAGCTCTTTATTTTTTAGTGCGCTAAAGGTAATTATAAATTCGTTCAACACATCGAATAAAAGCATGAAATTAATCGATGGTATTAAAGAATTTAGATCTCAAATAAGACAAAAAAAGGTCCTCATATGAAGACCTGTTCTGATAGATTATATACAACGCTTAATGCGCATGCATTTTCCAAGTCGATGCAATGTGTTTCGATGCAGCATCTTTATTGGCCATTTGGGTAAGTTTATTCCAAATATCACCTAAACCTGCTTTCAGTGCTGCCGCCTCTTCATCGTAAGACTCCCACATCGTGTTCGGATCCGAGAAATAATGCTTGATAAAATTCGTGTCGAAATCACCTGATCTGAATGCAGGATGCTTCATCACATATTTACCAAAATCTAGCGTAGTTTTCACACCTGAGATTTGATATTCATTGATCGCTGAAACCATTTTATCCATCGCTTCTTCGCGTGTCGGGGCCCAAACAACCAACTTCGCAATCATCGGATCGTAATAGATCGGAACTTCCATTCCTTCTTCGAATGCGTCGTCCACACGTGCCAGATCTTTTCTTGGTCGTTTGTATCGATTCAAAGTTCCAATATCCGGAATGAATCCGTTCAAAGTATCCTCTGCGTATACACGAACCTCAATAGCATGCCCGTTGATCTCCAATTCATCTTGTAATTTCGGTAAACGTTCTCCACGTGCCACGCGAACTTGCCATTCTACCAAATCTGTTCCTGTGATCTCTTCCGTCACCGGATGCTCCACCTGAAGGCGTGTATTCATTTCCAAGAAGTAGAAATTCAGATCAGCATCCAACAAGAATTCAACTGTTCCTGCTCCTTCGTAATTACAAGCTTTACAAACGTTTACTGCAGCCTCCCCCATTTGCTTGCGCAATTCTGGTGTCAGAACTGCAGATGGAGCCTCTTCGATCACTTTTTGGTGACGTCGTTGAATGGAACATTCACGCTCAAATAAGTAAACTGTATTGCCCAATTGATCCGCAAAAACCTGAATCTCGATGTGCCGTGGTTTTGTAACAAACTTTTCAATGAAAACTGCATCATCACCAAAGGAAGAACGCGCTTCGCTCTGTGCCAACTGCATTTGCTCCTCGAATTCCTCTACGTTATTTACCAAACGCATTCCTTTTCCTCCACCTCCGGCTGAAGCTTTGATCAATACAGGAAAACCAACTTCTGCAGCGATCTTTTTAGCAGCATTCACGTCTGTGATAGCTTCGTCAACCCCCGGTACAAGGGGAACATTGTAGTGTTTTACAGCTTGTTTAGCCGACAATTTATCACCCATGATCTCCATTGCTTCAGGTGACGGCCCGATAAATTTAATCCCGGCATCCTTCACTTTGCGTGCAAATCCGGCATTCTCAGATAAAAAACCGTAACCTGGATGAATCCCTTCTACACCCAAATCCTTGCAATGTTTTAGAATCAGATCTTGCTGCAAATACGATTCAGAAGAAGGTGATTTACCTACGTAAACGGCTTCATCTGCTTCCAAAACATGTGGAGCCATAGCATCTGCATCTGAATATATCGCAACCGTTGCGATATTCATTTTCTTCAAAGAGCGAATAACACGACGCGCAATTTCACCACGGTTTGCAACAAGTACTTTTTTCATCTGATTTATTTATGGGCTAAAATTAGCGAATCCTCTTCGTTGCCGATATAGGAATTCTCACTTTTTATTAACGATTTGTCCAAATGACATGAGACGGGAAAATCTACCTTTTTCTTAATTCGATTCAGTCTTCGCAGGGTCAGGAGGAGAAACAACTGGTGTTTCTGGTACCGTTACAGGCTGCTCTTGAGGCAATGGTACTTTCTTTCCCTTTTTACCTGGTCGTTTTTTCTTCCGATTGAACGGATCAGTAATGAAATTGACTATCTTAGAATCACTCGTTTTATTGAATTCTTCCTGATAATACACCCCGACCACCTGCGAGAATTCACCACGGTCACTTTCGGTTAATACCCCTTTCTTATTGGATTCATTTGCAACTGTTGCTCGAAATGTTCCTTCTTCATTAATCAGGTACTCGATACTCATGTCACCAATCAAAGAACTTGAAGTTGTATTTGCTTGCGCACCCTGTGTGTTGGCGACTCCAAAGGTTCCCTTAACAATTATGTTTTGTTTTTCACCGAGAGCTGACTGCATACCAACCGTCATTGATCCCTGGTTCACCGAAGTCATTTCTGAATAACCAACGCGGAACTTCACATCTGAAGACATTTTATCCAAAATAGCATTCAACTGTTCAGACACCAAATCTCCGATCCCACCGGTGCCAACTCCCAATCCTCCGTTTATCGGAATGAATTTCTTCATTACCAGTAACGAAAAGAATTGTCTTTGCAAATCATCCTTAGAGGATTTAGCTCTATTCAAAGCACTTTTTCCTGCCTCTGTAGCATTCGGGGCATCAATATCTAATCCGATGTAAGGATCATTCAACGTATTCGTAACATTCAAAATACAATGAACGATTGAATTGTTATCCGAAGTAGTACCTCCCACAACACCACCGGTCAACTGGTCCAAACTGGCATTCACCGGAGTATAAGCCGAAATATTCAAATTGGCATCGTAAGGATTTCCAGTCCAAGTGATAGTACCACCATTTTTCAAGAAGAACTCCTCACGAATCGGGTTAAAAACGAAATTGTATTTCCCGGAGTTAATCATATACTGCCCGGACATGAAGATATTTCCAAAATTATCTGCGGTGATGTTCAAATCTCCCTGACCATTTGCGATCATCAAGTCTTCCGTTTTTTCGTTGAAGATCAATCGAACCTCCGCATCGGTCGTTGGAATGATGTTCATGTTTAGGTCGATTCCCGTCAGGTTGACTTTACTGGTTGAATTTTTTAAAGTATCCTGATCAAAACTGATGAAATCAAATTCGGAGAGTTCCCCACTTCCGTACATTGGCAAATCTACTTTTGTTCCTCTTTCTGTACGAGCAGTAACTGTGATGGACGTTAAATTTTCTTGAATATTGATGTTAGCAGAACCAGTTGCGTAAGCTTTCCCGTAGTAAACATCTCCAGGCTTATACTTTGTATTCAAGACTAACAAACGATTTTGTGGAGCTCCAAACTTTCGAACCCGTTCATCAAAAACGAAGTCCAAATCCATATTCCAATTTTCAAAATTTGTATGGAAAGCTTGGGCGAATATGTAGGCATCGTTTCCTTCTTCATCCTTAACAGGTAATTCAGCGTAGATACCGCTGTTGTCGCCATCAAAACGGATAGGACCTTTTGTGACCTTATAATTCACACCAAGAAGGCCAACCTTTACATTTCCATTTTGTAAACTTAAGCGACCATTAATGTTCGGATTTTCGGTTCTTCCCTTCACGGTAAGTTCTCCCTTCACCAATCCTTTGATATCCGAAAGCACATCAGGATCCATGAACGCATTGAGGAATTGAATGTCCATCTCGCGGAAGTTTAATCTAAAATCAAGATTTTCCTCATCGCGATAAGGATAGAAATGTCCTCCAAAGTCGAAGGTCTTTTGCTGTAAATAATTCAGATTCCCTTGTAAGAAAAAACCGTCGATTTCATCATTCCAATTTCCTCCCAAGTTGATATCACCAATTTCCTGCTTATTTATGTAAACCTGTTTAGCACTCAGATCACCGTCAATTCCAATATTCGTGAACGGTGTGGATAAGCGAACTGTCCCATTCAACCTTCCGGCCATATCCAATTCCGGATCTACTAACGGGATAAACTCTTCAATGTGCAGATCATTTGCAAAAATGGAAATCACATCCTTGGGATCGTTGGAAAGAACACCGTTAATTGCCAAGAATTGTACATCACGCTCCACTACCAAGTGATCGATCAAAACCCTGTCTGAAGCATATACCAATTCAGCTGTATTCATGATCTCCCACATCTGTTTTTTGATCGTAAAAAAGGATGGTTTTATTAACATCCGAATAGAACTGTCTCGTTTAAATTGGGTCAGAAAGTTGATCTCGGCAGGATTTGGGTATTTGTCGTTCCAACCTAAACGCGTTGTCAATGAAGCAGAATCACCGGTTATCTCGCAATCAAATTCCTCCGCATAAATGGAGTCATTCCACTGTGCATGAGATGCGTTGATCTGACACGTAACTTGATGGTTCTTTTTCGTCTGCACCAAAGAAAAATCAGTCAAATATTTCTTAAAGGTGTTTGTCGAATCCTCCAGATCCACTTCAGTATATGCCAATTCGCTTGATTGAATATCCAAAGATTGATCTCCCGTTCTACCATCGAAAGCCCCAACAAGTTCTGTTCCTTTAGCTATGGAAACATCCGGCAAGAAAATTGCCAGGAAATCGGCAGCTTCTTTTACATCAACCTTTAATTCAAAATGATCTTGTACCGGTTTCTTTTTTGAGAATTCCCTGTATTCAAAATAGGCTGGCAATAGTTGAGCCATACAATTTTGCAAACTTCCCAGTATAGTATTCGGATTAATTTTCCCAACCAATTCGATATCAGCAACGTTACTTTTGATGGTAAAAATGTCCGTTTGCGGCAATCGTTTGACATCAAACACCAAGCTTGGCACTTCGATCGTCTTCTTTTTCTCTTGATAATTGAGTTGCTCAATATCGATCTTACCTGCATAGCTACTTAAACCTGAACCATGCATATCCATGGTCAATGTTGTACTCAATTTAGAATTCGGATCCTTGGTCCAATTCAATTTACCCAAATCTGCTTGTGGAATATCCACATCAAATACGTAATGATGGTCTTTTCGTAAATCAATCGTGCCATTATACGATAATTTTAAATGCGGATCATCAATATCTATCTTCGCAGCAAATACGTTATTGCGCAAGGATCCATTGGCGACATCAATGTTCGTATAGGCATATTTATTAAATTGCAAGGACTGGATATCGCCACTCAATTCTTCGATGCGTATGACATCTTTTTGACCAACAACACCACTCAAGAAAACAGCACCAGTTACTTTGCCGAACAAAGAATTATCAATGAATTTGCCCAATTGGAAACTATCCACATACACATCGTATTTACTGTTCATGGTTCTTTTGAAGGCGTACCCTCCCTTTTCCAAAGCGTTAAACGTGACGCCATTATTCACACTCACTGAACCAAGCGCTGAGGTCATAACTTTACTTTGAACCACAAAACGATCCGTTGTACCCCGAATATCAGATCTTTTGATTTCCACATATCCCAATCGAGCAATCATCGGATCGAGTATTATTTTTCCTGACCCCATGTCCTTGGGTAATTTAAGCCGGGTAAGATCATCTAAATCAACCAAAGCGTAACTCACGGATTCCTGAAACGCAGAGCCTTTGATCTTCCTGAAATCCGGCAAATAGAAATCTCCACGAACCACGGATCTACTTCCAAATCGCAAATCAACATCATTAATTGCCAAGTTCTTAACCTTTCGATGCAACTCTCCACTAACAGCAATACGATCACTCATGCCCTCCAGAGCTGTGGCAAAGTACGCCACATCTCTCAAATTAACATGCGAGGAGTCTATTACCGCATCAAAGGTCACGGAATCTTCAAATTCTTGCAATCCCTGAAGATCAGACATCTTCATATTGAACTTGTGCGAATAAATAGTCGTGGTTGGGGTTTGAATTTTCACACCCGTAAGAAAGATGCCTCGATCTTGATCAATAAAACAATTGGAAATCAATCGCCGTAAGCGAAAACCACATTTTTCGGTGGTGCTTAAATGCTGCAGGTAAAAAGCAAAGGTGCCATCTCCTACTTTGAATTGTTTGGCGTGCATTTCCACCTCGTCAAAGAACAAATGGTCATAATCCATCCCATATTCGCTATATCCCTTTCGATTGTCATCGTAAGAAATATCTACACTTTCGATATCAAGCGATTTTATGGTTAAAGCAATCGGTTCTTTTTTCTTTGTCGATTTTTTTCCAGAATCAAAATAATCGGTAATAAAAAAGTAATTGTAGTCTCCGGTAATCGAATCTCGACTAATGCCTACACGCCCGTCGTGCAATTGGACATTACTTAAAGTAATTGCATTTCCGGATAGATTTATGGATTCAACTGTAACCTGAATGAGATCAAGAGAAGCGAGAGTGTCGCCATATTGGTCCTTGACAAAAACATCCTTCAAAAGCAATTTATCCAGAAACTGAATGTCAATTTTCCCAATACGCATTTCGGTATCCAATTCTTCAGATAAATAATCTGTGGCTATAGAACCTAAAAATGTTTGAAACTGACTACTTCTTATTGCAAATGCAAACAAGATCACTAGCACAATGATCCATTCGATCAGCATGCCGATTAACCTGCTTACAATTTTCAGTATTTTTGCCATCTATTCGTACAAATTTAACAAAGTTGAATCAAAAAGCACCGGTTATATTGGCAATAGAATCGTCCTGTGACGATACTGCGGCAGCAGTACTCAAAAATGACACCATTTTGGCCAATATAACATCTACGCAAACGATACATGAACAATACGGAGGCGTGGTACCAGAATTAGCCTCACGAGCACATCAACAAAGCATAGTTCCTGTTGTAGATGCAGCCTTGAGACAAGCTCAGATCCAACTTAGTGACATAGATGCCATTGCCTATACACGTGGGCCGGGATTAATGGGATCTTTGGTCGTAGGCACCTCATTTGCGAAGGCGCTATCTCTGGCCTTGAACAAACCATTGATAGACGTGCACCACATGCATGGACATATTTTGGCCCATTTTATAAACGAAGGACAAGCCATTCCTTCTTTTCCATTCATTTGCTTGACTGTATCCGGTGGACACACACAATTGGTAGTAGTTCATAGCCCTACAAACCTAGAGATCAAAGGAAGTACCATTGACGATGCTGCCGGAGAGGCTTTTGATAAAATCGCAAAGATCATCGGTCTTCCTTATCCGGGAGGTCCCTTGGTTGACAAATTGGCGCAAGAAGGCAATCCGGATGCTTTTGCTTTTTCAAAGCCTCAGGTTGTGGGATACGATTTTAGTTTTAGCGGGTTGAAAACATCTGTGCTATATTTCCTTCAGAAACAAACTGCAGTTGACCCGGATTTTGTGGAGAAGAACAAGGCTGATATTTGCGCGAGTGTACAACGAACAATTCTAGACATCCTTTTCAAAAAATTAGAATTATTGGTCAAGGATACAGGCATTAAAGATATCGCCATCGCCGGTGGAGTTTCTGCAAACACGGGATTACGCCAAAGATTGATGGATACTGGAAATAAAAAAGGTTGGAACGTTTTCATTCCCAAGTTTGCTTATTGCACAGACAATGCGGCTATGATCGCCATGGCCGGAAAATTCCTATATGATGCTGGAATTTTTGGCAACCAATCACAAGGAGCTGAAGCTCGTTTACCATTCTTGCGCTCATGGAATCAATAAAATTGCCCGAGGACTTTGTAAGACGTGTCCAACAAGATCCTTTTTTAGGCACATCCTTGCTTGATGCACTCAATGCTACCCCTCCTGTTTCAATCCGCAAGCACCCTCAAAAATACCTTGGTCATCTCGAAAACGATCAAGCAATACCATGGATGCCTTTTGGAAGTTATTTAGAATCCAGACCAGTATTTACATTAGATCCGCATTTCCATGGTGGCGCCTATTATCCGCAAGAAGCTGGTTCTCAACTGCTTTGGTCAGCCTTGGATCAGTTGAATTTTTCAGAGGAACCAATATTTTTGGATTTATGTGCTGCTCCTGGTGGTAAAAGCACGCTTATCAGTGATTTTTTAAATGGTAATGGATTGTTGATTTCTAACGAAGTCATTCAGCAACGTGCGCGTATCCTGAAGGAAAATTTAACCAAATGGGGATACACAAATACTCTTGTAAGCAATAACGATCCGGCTGATTTCACAAAGCTAGAAGGAGTCTTCGATTGTATTGTCGTAGACGCACCCTGTTCCGGTGAAGGCATGTTTCGAAAGGATCATGAGGCACGCGAGGAATGGAGCGAACAACACGTGGAGTTGTGTGCATCCCGACAGAAACGAATCGTGATGGACTGTTGGTCTGCCTTGAAAGAATCTGGATACTTGATCTATTCTACTTGTACCTTTAACGATCAAGAGAATGAAAGAAACATAGATTGGATCATCACGCAAACCGGTGCAGCATTGATCCACATCGATTTACCATTTGCAGAAACCGGGAGAAACGGAATTGGTTATTATGCCATTCCTGGTAAACAAAAAGCAGAAGGCTTTTTTATTGCTGTTTTGCAAAAAACTACAGAAACCAAAGAACGCAACGAAAAGAACAACAAACCAGCTCTTGCTCCTTTCAAGGATTTGAAAATGGTTGGAGAACTTGTGAACTTAAAGTCACAAATTGCGTTCGTTCAATGGGAAAATTTTGTGTTTGCTTTACCGGAAAATCACCTTCAACTTATTCAGAAGATAAAACAAAAACTCCGTATTATTAAGCTTGGAACAGAGATTGGAGAACTATCACGTAAAGGAATAATTCCACACGAAGCCCTGGCATTATCTGTAAATCTGGTAAGATCTGACATTCCGAAATACGAACTAACCAAGGAGCAAGCTTTACATTACTTGAAGGGCGAAACCTTTCAGTTGCCAGGAAATCATGGATATGGCTTGATGTGTTTTGAAGGCACCAAGCTTGGATGGATCAAACATCTTGGAAACCGTTTCAACAATTTATATCCAAAAGATTGGCGTATTCGAATGCGCATCGATTAAACTTCAGGTCTGAAGAAGAACAGCTTTCCTTTAGTCATGTGATTTACATTCATCGTGGTCAATCCAACTTTTCGGCCATGCTGACCCGTATTTTGATGAATTAGCGTTAGAACACCCTCGGCTGAAACAGCGTATACAATCGCATAATGGTGACCGAATTGCTCAGTAAATCCATTCCCTTTTTCATCTGTCCATTCCAATTGTACTTTTTCAAAGCGTATAACATCACCTGGTTGAACACACGCTTTCTTATAATCGTATTCTGAACCAAAATCATTCAGTCCATCCCAAGATGCACCAGCTTTATTCAATGCATATTGAACTAAATCCCAGCATTCTCCACGCTCAATCTTTTTCCCGATAGTTGATTGCACAACACGAATGATTGCGCTATTCATTTCCGTGGTTTCCTCACAAGCCTTAACTTGAGTCCAACCGTAGCCAAAGACAAAAAGGAAGAATGCTGAGAGATAGAAGTTCATTGTTTGTTGCTTGTTTTCGCTTAACGCAAAATGAAAGCTTGGTTACAAGGCTATTTGAAATTGCAAGACAGTCATCCCTTTTCTGCTGACGGCAACCAGATCACCAGCAACATCCTCGAATACCGGTCGAGATTGGTATTCTAGAGTCAATTTACCTGCATGAGTCCCATGAATGAAATAATTCAAACCGGCATTCCACATAAACATTAGGTTATTCAGGCGGTTGTAGTCACCTATTTGAATGGAGGCATAAGGCATGAACGATCCTCCTTGAGGTAATAAATCGTTCTTAAATTTATACCCTCCTTGCCAATAAAAAGTATTTCCGGTTCCAATCATTGGAAAAGCAACACCTGAACCATTGAATACAGAACCATCTGTTCCGTTTGCCGGATTCATAACCCCTACGTTTCGTACATAATTTGGCCCCAGGTTATAGCTTGTATAAGCAAAATATGATGATAAGGCCGCTCCCTTTTTGCCTATTGGCAGGTCTACGAAAAGATCCGCACCAAACAAAAACATGTCATGCAAAACAGTATCGTTATTATCATTTAGATTCCACATTGCATTTTTTTGGTGAATCCATCCAGCTCCCACATTGACAATCCTCTTTTTACCCAGATAAGTTCCTGTGGTATAAGGGAGTGTATTTGATTCCTTATCTAGGAATTGCCAAAGCAAATAACCCTGGGTTTGCAATTTTGGAGGCAACAGTGAAAACTCAGCGTTTTTAGAGATTGGCTTGATCTCAACTAATGAGTTTGCAATTGTCATTGGGGAACTTAAAGCCAAACGATAATCCAGATGCTTTAATTGTCCTTTTGCATACACACTAAGTTTACGAAGGAATTGATCATTAATACCGTTGGTAACTTGTTGGTAAAGCGGAACATCTATTCCCATTACTGACCCAACAGCAGGAGAGGCAAAACGAGCCAAACCTGACCATCCGGTTAATCCCGCACCTATCTGAAGCTGAGGAAAAATCTTGTATTCCGTAATAGCATCATGAAAAAATGCCCCTGTATTTCGTTTAGAAAGGAAATTGAAGTTATTCTGTCCGAATTGGGTGTAAAAGAATAGCCTGTTGGTTATTTGGGCTAAAACAGAAAATCGCAAGCGTCGTATACCAATATCCGTGTAATTCGCAACAGCATGCTTGTCAATCTCTGTTCCCGGATTCATCTCGCTATGACGGATCCAAATCTGATTCACCGCTGTGAATTTAATGTATTGCTTGTTGTTATTCCAACTGTATTTAAACTCCGGAACAAATCGATTGCTGTCTAATTCTGACTTTTGAGCTTGTATAAAGAATGACACAAAGCCAGATAAGATTATAATGTAATGTTTCATGTATATCAATTTTAATTTTTCACTTGTTTTTTAAATAAACTTCAAGTGAAAAATTCGCAATTGTTTAAACCAGATATACAACTCTTTTATTTGAAAAAACTCTATACAGACCGCTTGATCTAAATCTTGGGATGTTGGGTCAGTCGATAAAAAATGAATTGAAAAACTATGACAAAAGATTAGATCATTAACCAGACCATCAAGTGTATTGTATGCATCATCCGCATCATCTATCCCAATACTGATATAAGAATCCTCATCGAGTTCTATTGGTGAAAATCTACCTGAATCGACAAATTCGAAGCTCAACAAGCTAATCAGAATGAGCAGACTTATCTTTGAGATCAGCGACATGATGCAAAAATAACTACCCTTTAGGCGTCATCCTGAAATTTTCTGTTAAAAAAAAGCTGCGTACTATGGACGCAGCTTTCTAGAAAATGATTCTGGTTTACTTCAATACATTGATATAACCATTGAATTCTCGTTTTTCATCTGAATAAATATCTTTTACACGAGCAACCCAAGTATAAGTTCCTGTTGGCACAATTTTACCCAAGTAAGTTCCATCCCAAGCTGAATTTATATCATGTGTTTCCCAGATGACCTCGCCCCATCTGTTAAAGATCAACAACTCGAAGTTGTACTCATCAACACCTTGAATAGCGAACGTCCAAGTTTGATTGAATTCATCACCATCAGGAGTAAATGAGTTCGGAGCGTAGAACAAGATATCACTGTTAACGAT